>Ga0206873_1001_pt1 | contig 158806 bp, 137 predicted proteins | sample Alteio_BWOrgCont_11_FD_152631 | JGI IMG/M metagenome (GOLD analysis project Ga0206873, IMG submission 152631) | Enriched cells from forest soil in Barre Woods Harvard Forest LTER site, Petersham, Massachusetts, United States -... | ecosystem: Environmental > Terrestrial > Soil > Temperate forest...
GAAAACACAACCATCATTATTTGCGCCTCCTTCACTTGTCATGCCATATAATAATTTACCTGAAAGGGTTAAATTACCCCAAGGCTCAGAACCATTTGTACTATCAAAATTTAATAGCACTTTGTAATTTGCTCCATTCGTGTCTATAGAGAATACACTACCATAATTGTGAGTTCCTCCTTCACTTGTCATGCCATATAATACCTTCCCAGAAAGCATTAATGAGCCATATGGAGATTTTCCATCACTTGGAATGCTGCCGAAATTATGGAGAACGTTATATTGAGCTGTAAGGGGTACTCTTTCAATACATAACAATGCAAATAATAAAAGAATCCCCCTTTTCATTTTATTCAATAAATTATTAAATTAATCTTGCTTTATGACTTTCTTTGTATAAAAGCCAGTTCCATCATTTACTTTTAAAAGGTATATACCATTCGGTAACAAAGATAAATCAATTTCATGAGTTAAGGGACCCTTCTCGCCTGATATAGTATTGTCCATCACAGTCTCTCCCATTAAATTGTACAAAACAAACTCCACCTTTTCATTTTCTATTAACTCCATTTCCACGGTGATATTGTGTAATGTTGGGTTAGGATAAACGGATATGCTGTCAATCTGTGTACTAATATTATCTATCCCCAATACTTTACAAATCGCTGTCGGATCAAAGTCAGCCACAAATGCATCTGTTCCGCCATAATCTACGCTTTGAAAGGCATCATAAACAGGAATATTATAACTACCAGTACCTCCAGCTATGACAATATTATTATAATTACCTGCATTATCACAAGCAACTGCATTAGGTGTAGTACTATTTCCATCTGTCCCGCCAAAATAAGTTCCCCATCCATATGAAATATAGCTGGTACTGAATGCAGCAATAAACCCGCCTGCCGTTGAAGTAGTATTCGTATAAGTACCTGCTGGATTTACAACAGGTACAGGAAGATCTCCAGAAACACTACCTGTAATATAAATATCGTTACAACCCATTTTATCATAAGCTATTCCATTCCCTTGCATAGCATCAGTGCCTCCGAAATAGGTACTCCAAACCAGGGTTCCTGAATTTGTAAATTCTCCTATAAAAGCAGTTTGACCTCCTGTCCCTGCATTATTGGTGCCTGAATAATCATCATAACCTTGATTAGGATTTACTAAAGGTATGCTGGTATGATTATAAGCATATGGACTTGTAGTGCTCCCTGTCATGTATACATTACTTCCGTCAGTAGTAATAGATTTAATAAATTCATCACCATCCCCACCATAATAAGTCGAAAAATCTATATTATTTGTTGATCCGTCGATTTTGGCTACAATACCCTCAAAATTGCCCTGATAGCCAGAATATGTGCTATTACCTCCGTGACTATCATTTACAATATCAAAACCGCTTTGTGAGACTTGTCCACATACCCATAAATTATTGCCATTATCTATACAGCATCCGAAAAGTTGATCTGAAGCAGGATTGGAACTGTTGCTTCCGATTCTGGTCGACCACAGCCATTGACCTGGTGCATAGGAACCATTACCATAAAAAGCTGCTATACTAAATTTAGCAATCCAAGCCATTCCACTTGTCGAATTATTATACGCGCCTCCTTCTGGCTGTATAGGGACTTGTGAATTAGTTTCATAAGCCAATTGCCCTCCAACAACATAAAGATTAGTCGGAGAGAGACCGTTGCTATAGTCAAGTGCCAGATGATACCCAACTTCACCTGCACCTGTTCCTCCATTATCACCTCCAAACCAAGTAGACCAACTTACTCCAGTTCCCGCACTATTCAGATATAAGATAAATGCATCCGCATCAGTATTTGTATATTGAGAACTTCGTTTATTTAAATATTGTTGATTGTATGAACCAGCAGGCTGTACTATAGGAAGATCGGTTGAACGAGTATATCCTGTAACATATACATTATCTCCATTACCATCTCCGATAACACTATAAGCTATATCATCGTCAGAACCTCCCCAATAGGTAGCCCAATTTAATGAACCAGAAGGTTCATTAAATTTTACTATAGCAGCATCCAATCCTGCGTATCCTCCTTTATATGTGCCATCCACCACACCAGCCGTAACTGGGAAATAAGCTTCTGCACAATACCCGGCAGCCATAGCAGATTCATTCCAGGAATAAACATCATAAAATCCGCTGTTATTAGTCTCACCAGCATGAGTGCTACCAACATAAGTACACCATCTAATGTTTCCCGTTCCATTGGGTGTTACAGGATGTCCTCTATCAACCTGTATAATGAGAGGCTCGCTCGTATTATATACTCCGGTATGGAACCTTACAACATTGCTTGAAACAATTTCAAAATTTGCATGCCATGATTTTGATACAATTATACCTGCCGAATCCATATAAGCGTAACCCGGTGCGAAAGATATATTGCCTAATTCAGTAGAAATGGTTATGCCGCTATCGCTATTCACAGTAACCGAATTAGCTCCTTTAAATTTAAGTTCAATATTGGCAGGATTTCCGGCACTTATTGTTCCACTTATAGGATTGCATACAAAGTATAATTTTGTTCCAGAACCGTTGCTATAAACATGCATATCTAGATTTGGATAAACATTTTTATATACCATTCTTGAATATCCTTCAACCTTAGTAACACCATTGGGAACAAAGCCAAGAAAATAATTTAAATATCCTGCGCCAGAATCCTCCTCCATTTTATATACAGGCTGCGATGGTTGTATGTAAGTTCCTGTAAGGACCATATCAACACGTTGTGCCGAATCTATAAAGGATGCAGCCGTATCCGTATGTTTATATACAAATGATACCGCTGAATCAGAACAATAGACGGCAGGTGAAGTAAAGTTCGTATAGGTCTTTATATCAAAACGAGGAATATTATTTAAGTCTCTAATTTGTCCTCTACATTCATAATATAATTGATTTGTCGCAGGCAGTTCTGAACCTGAATCCTTTGGCACAAAAACAGGAACAGTCCTAAAGGCCATTTGAAAATCCCATCTTTGGCTTGCATTACATTCATCTCCGGTTGGGTTACATCCTGCCATATTTGCATGTGCAGGTGTCCGGGCTGCCCGTATATAATATGTGCTATCAATCTTGAGATGTGAAATATCAATCCTTATCTGATTTGCTCCTGTAATATCCGGCATCGGTTCGTCTACAAGTATATGTTTTGAAGGATTATAGAGAGTTAATCGGTGGACATGGGGAACCGGATAACCAAGAAAAGCAGAATTTGCTATTATCTGATTATTGGAATCAGTTGGCACGAAAGAGAACCATACAACACTATCAATAGAGCTAAAGGAAACAGGATTTACATAACTGCTCGGCACAATACGAATTGGACTACTGCTACTAATGCCAGTGCCAATAGTATTTGTATCAATAGTATAATGGGCTGTATCATAGCACCCATAAGTGTTGGTGGTAGTCAAGAAATATGTCGTAGAGACGCTCGGAGAAACTATTATGGAACTTGTTGTCGCTGAATTACTCCATAAATAAGTAGCCGTACCGAAGACATTAGCAACAAGTGTATCAGAGCGACCGGCAGCAATAGGATTCAATGGACCTGAAATAGTTACATAGGGGATTGGATAAACTGTTATATTGACCGATGCTGTAGCCGTGGCTCCACAATTATCCGTCACTGTCATTGTATAAGTCGTCCCGAAAGGATACGCAGTTGTAGTGGCACATGTTGGGCATGTTAAATCGCCAAATGGCGCAGGAGTCCATGCATACGTATAGGGGGAAGTTCCTCCACTTGCTGTTGAGCTTAAAACGTCACTACTTCCTGGACAAACAGTATAAGTCGAAGCACTCGCCGATACACCCAAAGCCGAAGGTTGAGTAATAGAAACTGATGCCGAACCTGTGACACCATCATTATCCGTAACGGTTACAGTATATGTTCCTGCTGTAAGACCTGTTGGATTTTGATTTGTATTTGAGCCCGGAGACCATGAATATGTATATGGCGTTGTTCCGTTACTTGGAGTAGATGATGCACTGCCGGTACTACCTCCGTTGCAAGTTTCATTTGCCGTTACAGAAGTTGTAACATTCAATGTAAGGTATAGTTCACGTATAACATTATTACTATGGTCAGTAAAGTAAACGTTTCCTGATTTATCAAATGTCATCATACCGGGACCGTTAAGTTCAGCAGCAGTGGCTTGTCCGCCATCGCCCGAATAACCTGCGGTTCCATTACCTGCTATAGTATTAATAACCCCTGATGTATTAACTTTTCGCATACGGTTATTTCCAAAATCTCCGATATAAATATTACCACTTGCATCTACTCGTACACCATTAGCCTCTATTTCAGCAGCAGTAGCTTGACCACCATCGCCTGAAAAACCGGAATGACCATCACCAATGACTGTGCTAATAATACCCGATGTATTTATTTTCCGCACACGGAAGTTTCCGGGATCAGCAACATAAGCGTTACCGGAAGCGTCTATATATATATCTGTAGGACCATTAAATTCTGCTGCGGTGGCTTGTCCGCCATCGCCGGAATAACCGGCATGTCCATTACCTGCAAAGGTGCTAATTATACCAGAGGTATTAACTTTTCTTATACGCTCATTAGTTTTATCCGTAATATAAGCATTACCGGATGCATCAAATACCACTTCGGTCGGAAGGTCAAATTCTGCTGCGGTGGCTTGTCCTCCATCCCCTGAAAAGCCGGCATGACCATTACCTGCAAAGGTGCTTATGATACCGGATGAATTAACTTTCCGAACAGAGTTATTATTTTGGTCTACGAAGTAAAGATTGCCTGAAGCATCAGCAGTCATACCATGAGGAATATTTATTTCTGCTGCAGTAGCTTGTCCTCCATCCCCTGTATAACCGGCAGTCCCGTTACCCGCATAGGTACTTATAATACCGGAAGGAGTAACTTTCCGAACCCGGTTATTACTCCCATCTGCGATGTATATATTTCCTGAAGCATCACAAGCTGCTCCGTCCGGGACATTGAGTTCAGCAGCAGTGGCTTGCCCTCCATTGCCAGAGAAGCCGGCTGTCCCATTGCCCGCAAAAGTGGTTATGAGTTGTGCATTTGTAGTAATTATTCCAAAGAATAGAAGGGCGTAGGTGAGAAGTGTAGTTGGTTTCATAGCACAAGAGTTTTAAAAGTTATTTTTTATTTTTATGGAAACACTAACCACTTCGCCCTATATAGGAGAAGGCAACAAGCTTTAACGATTATAATAGTTCAGAGTTCAAAATATTTGGCTTATACAAGGTCCTCAGGTCTGGGATTGACGAATGTCAATTATTCCATATATAACACCAAGAAATGATTTATAGAAACAAATGTATGATATATTTTTATATTGAATATGATATTAAGGTTATTTCTATCTTAAATTAAAGTATAGTTCGTAAAAAAGCTAATGCCATACTACTATCAGTTATTAGAAACAGGATGCAATATTACAAATAAAATTATAAATACCAATTGTAATTGGTATTTTATTGATATTTTAAGATTCTGCCAAAACGGGCTGCCTATTTTTTCTCATTGATTCGCCTTTAAGCTCTAGTCGGTGTGATTGGTGAACTATTCTATCAAGGATAGCATCTGCTATCGTTTGTTCGCCGATTATTTCATACCATTTATTCACCGGGACTTGTGATGTAACAATTAAGGAACCCTTACCGTGTCTGTCTTCCATAATATCCATAAGCATGGAACGCCACTGTGCATCAAAAGGCTGTATTCCAAAATCATCTAATATTAATAAATTTTGCCGCTCAATCTTGGCAATCTCTCTTGCGTAAACACCTTCATTTTTTGCCATTTTAAGCTTTCCCATAAGTCTTCCAGTATTATAATAATGAACCCTATATCCTAAACTACAAGCCTGATGTCCAATAGCTGATGCAATATAACTTTTACCTATTCCTGTACTTCCTGTAATAAGGATATTCTCACTTTTATTAATAAAGGAGCAATCACCGAAGCGCATAAGTTGATTCCGGTCTAAATTTCGGTCATTTAGAAAGTTAATTTCTTCAATTGATGCCTTGTATCTAAACCTGGCGTTTTTAATTAGCCTTTCGATACTTCTGTTTTGCCTATCGTCCAATTCTGAGTTAATGAGATTAGAAATCATCTCATCCATAGTATAATCTTCTGTTTTACCGGATTCAATACTCGTTTTAAATGCTCTATGCATTCCATGAAGATTCAACTTTTTCATTTTTTCTAAGGTTTCGGTGTTCATTTTTGTTGTTTTTAATTGTTTATTTATAATAGTTTTTACCTCTAATATTATCATGCTGGGGCATTTTTAATTGTTCCGTTTCATCATTTATTTGCATATCCCATCCTCTTTCTAATATTTTTTTAATGGTTCTATAGTCGCAAACACCATAATCTAAAGCACGTTGACATGCTTTTGCTAACCGTTCATTACCAACCTTTGGAGCAAGGCTAAGAACACCTAAACATATTTTATATGCTTGTTCACGATGTCCCTTTTTATTAAGTATTTTGGAGATGTAAAATTTTACATCCTGATGTATTTCCCCGGCCTGTCTTAAGAATTTATCCGCTCCCAACTCATATACAAAACGATGCGAAGCATGTAAATGTTCATTATCGGTAGTATATTTATAAGCCGTGCGTGAACGTTTGTGTATTGCAATTCGTTCATAGTCATGATACATCTCAACAGTATATGGCGAGTACATTATTTTCACCTTTTTACCGATAAAACTATATGGAACACTATAATAGTGTCTATCTGCCGACAAGCAAACGTGTCCATCTTTTCTTACAGTAGTATAAAATTGCTTTTTAAACTCATACCTCAACATAGGTAACGTCAATAAGGTAGCTTTTTCCACCTCCTCAAATCCTTGCCTGCGAGTATAATCCTTCCCGGTTAAAGTTTGGTTATTGTGTTCTTCCAATGCTATACGAATGGCAATATTTAATTCTTCTAAAGAATAAAATATTACCCCTCGTAGTTTAGCATAAATGCGTGTATAGATTATGTTTATTGCAATTTCTACTAATGCCTTATCTTTCGGTTTATTTGCTCTGGCAGGTAAAATGGTGGTATTATAATGTTCTGCGAAATCTGCAAAGGTTTCGTTAATAGTGGGTTCATACTTATTGCTTTTTGTTACAGCCGACTTTAAATTATCTGGGACAATAGCTGCTGGAACACCGCCGTAATAATCTAATGCATTTTCACAGGCCGGAATAAAGTCCTCCTTTTTTTGGCTCACTACAGCCTCGACATAGGTAAGCTGACTTGCACCTAATACAGTTACAAAAACCTCCACAGGTTTTACTTTCCCGGTCTCTTTATCAGTAATAAATAATTTATCTCCGGCAAAATCAATATAGAGTTTATCCCCAGCTTTATGCTCTTTACGCATACTAGGTGCTATCCGTGACTTCCACTGTGAAAAGTGCCAAAGAAATTGGCTTTTCCCTACCCCATCTGGGTGCTTACTTTTATACTCTTCCCATAATAACATACGTGTTACTCCTTTGCGTTTAAGTTCTTTGTCTATGCTAGGGAAAAGATCAAAGAGAGTTTGCAATCTTTTATTTAAAGGACTTTCTTCTGGCTTTGGGAAAAGCTCTTCTAGTTAACCATTTTCTTAAAGTTTTAGGACTGATGTTGTATAGCCCAGCAAGTTCCTTCCCGGAATAAGTCTTAATTTGAATTTTTTGCATATTTGAATAAGTTTAATGACACCAATTATAATTGGTTTTATAAACATTTGGCTCTCCCCGTGGATTGGTATTAAAAGGATTACCTAAACATTTATAGGTTCCTAAGAATTGAAGAGAATCAATCATTTTACTATATTGGCATAGTAGCTAATTCTCTTTATTCAATTAAACTCACTCAAAGCCCGTTATTAATTGGACGGGCTTTTTTATTGCCAGTCCAATAAAATTCGCTTTTTGACCTTAGACAAAGCGTTACACATTGATGGTAATATTTTATATGCATCACAGGTTCATAAGCATTGATATAAATGCAATACCTTTGTCGCTTATAAGCAAAAATCTATTATGCCAAGCAATAACTGCAAGCATCTAATAATAAATATCACTAGGACTATAAAACAAGGAATAGCAACTCCAGAGTCCAATTACCATTGTGCTTTAAAGAGGTTAAGTAAAGCCGATACGAAGATTATTAACGACACCTTTCAAAAGCAAACGCTGGTTAGCGTGGCTGGTTATACTTGCTATTATTATGATAATAACATGGTAGAGAGTACAGATTGTCTGAAATATGAATTGGCAACTAATTAATCAGAGTATTACTAGTGTATTAAATAATAACACCACGCAAGTTAATTTCACATTAGAATATGTTAAAACAGTTGCATACCTTAAAATAAAGTACTTATTGAGACAAGATAGTCTAGTTATCATAAAGTAAAAGGCATTGTTAACCCTAAAAGCATACTACCCCCAAGCTTGTTTAAACTCACTTTTCTTAACCTTGTCCGTTATTTTAATGTAGGGACGCATGGCTTTCTCCGTTTCATGCCCGGTAATACTCCGGACTACTTCCGGCCTCATCTTCTTTTCAAGACTTAAGGTTACGAATGTTCTTCTGGCACAGTGGGTACTTATAAACTGCCACTTTGGTTTGCAAATCTCTACCCGTTCTTTTCCACTATACTTTACTAAAGTTATTGGTTCAGTTAGTCCCACCATTTTACCCAGTTTTTTTATTGTGCTATTAGCCATTTGGTCACAATAGGCTGGCAATACCCTCCCATTCTCTTCTGCATTATTTCTTTTATACTTATCAAGAATAGATACTGCCAGTTTTGAAATTGGAACTAGAACCTTCCGGGTTTTATTACCCTTACGTTGATATAGGTGCCATTCTATCTCATTATTTTCATTGGTTTTAATATCATTCCACCGGAGGTTTAGAATATCGGAATACCTCTGCCCGGTGAAACACTGGAAGCAAAAGACATCCCTTATTTTAGTAAATTTTTTATCCTCATTCAGTTCCAAATTGTATATCTTCATTAGCTCTGTTTCCGACAGATATATGATATCAGCTTCATCAAATTTGGGTTTAACCAAAAGATAGTCCTGATCCTTCATAAAGCCCTTTTCAATAGCCCATCGTATAAAGACCTTGATATTAACGAGGGTTTTTGACACTGTATTATTAAGTAGTCCTCTCTCCTTGGTAAGGAAATAAGCGAGATCAGTTCCAAAATGCCTGTTTATTTTATCTAGGGTTAACCGATATCTTTTCGCCTGAAAATCCTCAAGATGAGTTCTAACTGCTCCGTACCTTATAATTGTAATCGGCTTTACCGTTTTACTTTTATCCGCTAAAAACTCTTCCCATACTTCAAAAAAGCCCTTCCCCTTGCTGTTGGGCATATTTCCTTTAACTACACGTTGCAAAACCTCCTTGATTTGATCATAGGTTATGTCAGGGTTATTTGCCCTCGCATTCCTATACTCAAGGTCAATCTTGCTTTTCAAGGCTTGTAAATCAGCGTTGAACTCAAAAGCATTGGGGTGATTCGGCTTGACTGATTGAGAAGTACTATCCCAATAGACCGGAAGAACCTTTTCATCAGTTTTTACCTTAATATACTTGCCGTTAATAGTGGCTGCAACATAGATTGAAGTTGGCCTGTCATTAAGGTATGTTTTGACAGACTTGCCTTTCTTTATTAACTTCTTGAATTCCCTTGCCTGAGTTTCCGTAACCCCTTTTTTAAATGTTTTGTCCAGATAAAGTGAAAATTTGTACATAGTAATGTGTGTTTGTTATACTCTATATAGGGGGGGGTGAGGCAAAAGGTTTCAGGGTAGCACAATCTTTTGTATCCGTAGGGATTCCGTAGGCCACCTTTTGACAACCATGGAAAATTGAATCCAGTGATGTAAAGAATGTGCTTGAACAGTGACAGATATGACGGGCTTGGCATCCCGGAAAATTCCGAATGTCTAACGAAGTAAAATCAGCGTCTACCGCTGTGAAAGCCTTATCCAGCCAGGTCGGACAACAGAAACGAAGGAAATTAAGCCTGTAACTGAGTAAGTTACAGGCTTTGTTATTTGAATCGGTATAATATGCGTAAAAATATAATCGTACATTCGCGATGTAAGAATGAAATATTAAACAAGCAATAAAAAATAACCATGAAACAACTTCTAAGAAAAAACATAGCAAGGAAAAAACGCGCTAACAAAAGGAATGAGAAGAAGAAAGCTATGAAACTTCAATCAAAAAAGACAGCGACTTCTAAATAAACTTATTATTGGGGTTTGCCTGCCTCTCAATAAAGACTAAAAAAAACGGCACAAAACGGCATATTTTGTGGAGTCAATGACTGTGAATGTACTATTCATGACAATCTCAAAACTTACGGAAAAAACGGCTAAAAACGGCTATGGGCCCGACTGACAATTATTCAAAGCCCCTTTAGGGGTTGGGGGCAGGCCACAAAAAAAAACGGCACAAAACGGCATATTTTGTGGAGTCAATGACTTATAAATGTAGTGATAAATGCGATATTCCTCTACATTTGTAGCAATAACCGAAAACCATCTCATGAAAAAACACCTACTCGCAATCGCATTCCCCTTAGTATTTGCAAGCTCCATCTTTGCTCAAAATAAAGACTCCGTAATGTTTCGCACTATTGCCAACGAAATCCTGTTGCATGGCAAATGCTATTCGTATTTAGATTACCTGAGCAATAAAATTGGAGGAAGGCTTACCGGTTCTCCACAGGCTGCTGCTGCTGTGGAATATACGTACCAGCTTATGGAAACGCTGAAGCCCGATACCGTTTTTAAACAGGAATGCATGGTTCCGCATTGGGTAAGAGGCGCTAAAGAAACTGCCAAAATACTGACTAACCAATCAGGTGAATATGCTGTAAATATTTGTGCATTGGGAAGGTCTGTCGGTACTCCATTTGGCGGAATTACTGCCAATGTTATTGAAGTAGACAGCCTTTCGGAACTGAAAAAATTAGGCAAAGCCGGATTGGAAGGCAAAATAGTTTTTTTCAACGGGGCATTTGACGAAACACTGGTTCAAACATTTAATGCTTATGGCAAAGCTGTAGTGCAACGTTGGGCAGGTCCCAGTATGGCTGCTAAGTATGGTGCTGTAGGTACGGTGGTGCGCTCCATGACCAATACCCTGGACGATTATCCCCACACAGGCGCTATGCAATACAATGATTCATTTCCCAAAGTTCCTTGCTGTGCCATTTCAACAATTGGCGCAGAATTGCTGAGCAAACAAATAAAACTCGATCATCAAACCAGGTTTCATTTTGAAATGAGTTGCCAGACTTTGCCCGATGAAAAATCCTATAATGTAATTGCAGAGATAAGAGGCACGGAACATCCCGACGAATACATTACCGTAGGCGGCCACCTCGATTCATGGGACCTGGCACAAGGCTCACAAGATGACGGAGCAGGCATTGTACAAACGCTGGAAGTGCTAAGGACATTTAAAGCATTGGGCATAAAACCAAAACGGACCATCCAGTTTGTTATGTTCATGAATGAGGAGAACGGCGAAAAAGGCGCATTGAAATATGCAGAGCTGGCAGCACTTCATCATGAAAACCATATTGCAGCTATTGAATCAGATGCCGGAGGATATTCACCCAGGGGCTTTGGGGTTGGAGGCGCAGCCGAAAAAAGAAATAAGATTTTGAGTTGGAAAGGCCTGTTCTTGCCTTATGGCATTTATGATTTTTCAGGCGGCGAAGGCGGAACTGATATTGAGCCTTTGCAAAAATCGGGTACAATTATGATCGGACTTTCTCCTGATTCACAACGCTACTTCGACATACACCACACCGCTGCCGACACCTTTGATAAAGTAAATAAGCGCGAACTGGAACTCGGCGCTGCTGGCGTGGCTATGATGGCCTACATGCTTTCGGAATACGGAGTAAACTAATCAAGTAAGCCTGCGCCCTGCCTCACAAGCAGGGGTTCTTCCGAGGTGCAATTTATTACGGTTGATTCTTCATTGTGGTCATATCCGCCATCAATAACCATATCCACTTTATCTTCGTAATGGTTAAATATTTCCAATGGATCGGTTGGGAATTTTACAATTTCATCCTCATCGTGCAAGGAAGTAGAAACAATCGGGCAGCCAATTCTTTCCACCAATCTTAGTATTATGGCATTGTCCGGAATACGCACGCCTACTGTCTTACGTCGGGTGTTCATTAAACGGCTTATGCTTGAATTGGCATTCAGAATAAATGTGAAAGGCCCCGGAAGGCAACGCTTCATCAACTTGTAAATGGCAGTATTTACAGGGCGGGTATATTCAGAGATTTCAGCAAAATCGTGAAAGAGGAGTGAGAAAACAGCCTTGTCAACCCGTATATTTTTTATGCGTGCCATTCGTTCTATAGCCTGAGGATGCTTCAAACTACAGCCCATTGCATAAATAGTATCTGTAGGATATATCAATACACCGCCCGAGTTTAAACACTCAACCGCCAAAGACAAAACATCGTCATCAATCTTGCCCGGGCTTATGGAAATAAATTGCGTCATTGATACATAGTATTTGTAGAGGAATTATGTAAAAATAGAATTTATTTATTTTGTATCTTCACAATCTCAGAGCAACTCATGAAAAACTCCTTTAACCTTGCATCTTGTGTAGAATTAGTTAAAAGCGGGAACGATTTTTTTGAGAGGGCCTACAAAATTATCGGTAACAGCAAGCATACCATTCACCTGCAGACCTATATTTTCTCGGACGATTCAACAGGGCTTGAAGCCATAAAATATCTTACAGAGGCTGTAAAGCGAGGAGTTGAAGTTTATCTTCTGGTAGATGCTTTTGGCTCACACGAATTGAAATCAGAGACTATTCAACTTATTAAAGAAAACGGAATTCATTTCCGGACCTACTCACCCATTTTTTCAGGCAACCGTATCCGTTTTGGTAGAAGATTGCACCATAAAATATTAGTAAGCGATGAGCAAGAAGCCCTTATCGGCGGGATTAATTTTGACGATAACTATCATCTATCGGGAAAAGATTCTCCCTGGCTCGATTATGCCGTTTATGTAAGTGGCAATATCTGTGAAGAAATCTCCCTTATGTGCCGGCGGTTATGGTCAGGGAAAGGTTATTTCAGAAGAAGGAAAAAATTAAATCTCCAGGCGGGTGACCAAATAAATCATCCCGGCATATTGGTAAAATTAGATCAGAATGACTGGCTCTATGGAAAGAAAAGAGTCTCACGAAGTCTTAATAATTCCATACGTCATGCTCATTCATCGGTCATAATCATGGCCAGTTATTTTCTCCCCGGAAGTAAAATAAGAAAATCCATTAGAAATGCATCCCGAAGAAATGTAAATGTAAAAATCATTCTTCCCGGCATAAGTGACGTAAAGCTTATTAAATATGCCACCGAATATTGGTATGCCTGGCTACTCCGAAATGGTATTGAATTATATGAGTGGAACAAAACCGTTTTGCATGGCAAATTAATGGCGGTTGATACTAATTGGGTAAGTATTGGCTCCTATAATATTAATCACCTGAGCCATTACAGCAGTATAGAGACAAACCTGGAGGTGAAAGATGAATCCTTCAGCCATACTGTAAAAATGGAATTAGATAGGGTGCTGAATAACTGCACCCCTATTACACCCGATAAAAACAGTCAACGAACAAATCTATTTGAAATGTTCCTCTGGTGGAGTTCATTCCATTTTGTTCGTTTTCTTTTTGCACTTCAGTTTAAAGCGCTTTCGAAAGAGTAGGAAACCAGCTATAAGCTATAAACTATAAATGCCAGTCATTGACTCCGCAAAATATGCCGTTTTGTGCCGTTTTTTTATGCTCCAACAAGCTGACTCGCCTCACTCTTATTATCAAGTGCATCACGCAGGCCATTACCGACCAGGAAAAATGCGAGCACCAACAACATAAGGCAGATACCCGGCAGAAAAACCAGGTAAGCAGAATCGGTGATGATAAACCCACGATTGGCATTTATCATAGAACCCCAGGAAGCAGTAGGCGGTTGCGCACCAATTCCTAAAAAGCTAAGCCCTGCCTCCAATAAAATCGCGGCAGCAAAAACATCAGCAGCTACTACCGTTATGGTGCCGGTTATGTTGGGCAGTATATGCCTGAAAATTATTCTTGAGGCAGAAAAGCCCATTGCCTTACCTGCTTCTATAAAAGTTTCTTCTTTCAAAGAGATTACCTGCCCGCGTACAATTCTTGCCACATCGATCCACATGGTGAGGCCCACCGCAATAAATATTTGCCAGAATCCTTTACCCAGTGCTAGTGTTATGGATATGACAAGCAGCAAGGTAGGAAGCGACCATACCACACTGATAAGCCACATTACAAAGCTGTCCCATTTACCTTGGTAATAGCCTGCTGTAGCGCCCATCACAATACCCAAAAGAAGTGAAATAACAACAGCAACAAATCCGACAGACAAGGAGACTCTCGTACCAATCATCAAGCGGCTTAACATATCCCTGCCCTCCTGGTCAGTTCCGAGAAGATAGGTTTTAGTAATAAGGTTATTCTTTTCAATTTCAGCCTTTAATTCATATGCCGGTTTATTTACAACAGAACCATACACAATTTGTGAAAGGTTAAATTTCTTAACAGGCTCATTGTTTTGATTGCTGCCCGTATATAATTTTGCGGTTAAATCATTCCCATTGAAACTGAAGGAGTCGATTGGAATATAGTAATATTGGCTTTCCTGGCCGTACAGCATTTTGTTAAGGAAGGAAACTTTTTCAATCTCCATATTCTTTTTAACAAGCAGCATCTTCACTTTTGTACCCGGCGGTTTAACAGATAGTTGGAGTATCTGATTATTCGCATCCGGAGTTGAATCGGGTGTGATTAAATATCCCAACATGCCAACTAATAAGGTCAACAGAATAAAATAAAAACTTCCAAGCGCTATTTTATTTTTCTTGAATTTCCTCCAGGCTTTGCTGCTTAAGGAAAGTGAGCCTATGGGTTTATTTTTCTTGCTTAGGAATATCATATTTTATACCGGATGTTTGTATTGCCTGCCTTTCCAGGTATACGATGCAAAGTTAGCGACTATTCCAACCCAAGTAATATACAGCATGGTAAATATTTCAGCAAAAGGGAAAATTAATAAGCGTTTTTTCTTTTCGAAGAAATTCGTACCGAAAAAAAGCAATAAAAAATCAGCTGCAATTTTTAGGACTATGCCAAGCATGAACAGAGAAGGCACTCTCCCCCGGACAATAACAAACAGCATTGCAGCTAACGTCATAAAATTCACACTGAACACCAACATGCTTACAAAGCTATTCAAGGTATTTTTAGAACTGAGCCCTTTGGAAGCCCAGCGAATACGTTGATCAAGGAAACTTTGCAAGGATACCTGCGCCGAAGTAGAGACAATTGCATGTTTCGATTTTAAATATTGTACTTTGTCCGGGTATTTTTTATGCACTTTAAACATCAGCAAAATATCATCTCCCGAAGGATTAGCATCAATTCCTTTAAATCCATCCACCTCATCAAACACTTTACGGGTACATGCTATATTGGAACCATTGCAAAGCAATGGAACTCCTGCCCTTATTCCCGCTCCCGACAACAAGGACAATCCGCATAATTCCAGGCTTTGGAAACGGCTCAGAAAATCGGTTTCACCGGTTATCTCAACAGGGCCGCAAAGCATGTATGCACCCGATGTTTGATATTCTCTTTCAATGGTTGATAACCAGTCAGGCCTGCTGCGGCAATCAGCATCGGTTATAACTAAAAGTTCGCCGGATGAGTTCCGAATAGCTTCCGTAATGGCACTTTTTTTACCTTGTTCATTTTCCTTATTTGAAATAACCTTACAGCCGGCTTTTATTTGCGAAAGAGCTTTTTCAGCTACTTCCTTTGTGCCATCAGTAGAATGGTCATCGGCAACAATAATTTCCAAAAGATGCGCCGGATAGGTTTGTTCAGCAATGCCATCAATACATTTGCTGATTATTTCTTCCTCATTCCTTGCGGGAATTATAACACTGATTTTTGTTTTTGCATTGTAATCACTACTCAAGCCAATTATTGGCAAGGTGCTCCAACTTATTAAATGGACGACTATGTAAACAAAATAGAGAAGGCTTAAAAGTATGAAAAGAAGAAATAAGGCATGGAAAAAAACATGCATCGGCTATTTATTTAAATGTCTTTTTGCCAGCAGTTGCGCCCTTTGTTTGCTAAGGTCATTCAGCACATTTTCGTAAATGGAATCGAGTACATTGGGATTATGCGTGTAAAAGTCCAAGCTCTTTTTATATTCAAATTCAGTAATGTGGTGTTTCTTCCAAACATATTCAAAGGGAACGTGTTTATCCGTATCTGCGGAATCAATAACAATGCCCAACTGTTGAGCTGCTTTTACCAAATGAATATCGGTGAGGACATGAATCATCGTATCCTGGCAAAGAATATCATCCGGGACCTTTATTTTATTTTTATTGCCACATGACGAAGCAAACAAACAAATAATAAACAGGGATAAGATTAAGCGCATTTCTCAAAAGTATAGATGGATTTCATCACAAAGGTAAAGCAATTCTTAAACAGAATGCCACATATAATGTGAGCACACTTGCCATATTCCATTTTGACTTGTACATTTGCACTGTTTATACCATAGTATGATGCAATCACTTTCAGAAAAAATAATTTGGATAACCGGTGCTTCTTCAGGCATTGGCGAGGCATTGGTAAAGGAGTTCGCAGCCAAAGGCTGTAAAATAATCCTTACCGCCCGCAGGGAACAGGAACTGCTGAGGGTTCAAAAAGAAGCCGGATTATCGGGTGAAAACAGCCTCATACTCCCCTTGGACCTTTACCACACAGAAAATATTGCCGAATCTGTTGAGAAAATAAAACAACGATTCGGAGGTATTGATATACTAGTCTGCAATGCAGGTATAGCGCAGCGGTTTTCGGTAAATGACAGTACGATGGAAGTTAACCGGCAAATTATGGAACTTAATTTCTTCTCCGTAATAGCAATTGCAAAAAGCGTTTTGCCAACCATGCTCGAAAAAAAATCAGGGCGCATAGTAGTTATAAGCAGCGTGATGGGTAAGATAAGTATGCCCGGTTCTTCAATGTATGCAGCTTCGAAACATGCGCTGCATGGTTTCTTTGATGCCTTGCGTGCGGAAGTATACCGCGATAATATAGGAGTTACCGTAGTTTGCCCCGGATATATTAAAACCAATGTTTCTATAAATGCTGTAACAGCCGAGGGCAGCGCTCACGGTAAAATGGATAAAGGGCAGGAAAAAGGAATGCTTCCGGAAAAATGCGCCAAAGGAATTGTAAAAGCGGTAGCAAAAGGCAAAAATGAGTTCTATATAGGTGGAAAAGAAATGCTCGCCATCACATTCAGCCGGCTTTTGCCGGGCTTATTCTTAGCACTTATAAAACGAGTAGCTTCTAAAAGACATTAGAAATGAAACATATAAATTCACTTGATTTTGCCAGGGAACAGGATAAAAAAGATTCCTTAAAAAAATTCAGGAAGAAATTTTTATTCCCTCAATATAAAGGTGCGGATGCTTTATACTTTGTAGGCAATTCATTAGGCTTGCAACCGGCAAGCGTTTCAAAATACATTCAGGTTGAACTGAACGACTGGGCAAAATTGGCGTCTGAAGGGCACTTTGACGGACATAACCCCTGGTACTCTTATCATGAAATATTCACAAAGCCCATTGCTAAGCTAATGGGAGCTCATGAAGACGAGGTTATTGTAATGAACCAATTGACCGTGAACCTTCACTTGTTAATGGTTTCGTTTTATCAGCCTAAAGGGAAGAAATACAAAATTGTTTGCGAATCAAATGCATTTTCATCAGACAATTATGCACTGCAAACGCAGGTCCAGCTGCATGGATATAATTCTTCCGATGCCATTATTGAAGTAGCTCCTCGCAAAGGCAAACATACATTGAGGACAGAAGACATTCTTGATACGATAAAGAAACATGCCGGTGAAATTGCGTTGGTAATTTTCGGAGGTGTGAATTACCTAACGGGGCAATTGTTAGATATACCCCGTATTACACAAGCTGCCCACAAAGCGGGTATTTTATGCGGATTTGATTTGGCACATGCTGCCGGGAATATCGAATTAAAACTACATGACTGGGATGTTGATTTTGCCTGCTGGTGCACATATAAATATTTTAATTCAGGGCCGGGTGCGGTGGCGGGAGCATACATACATCAACGGCACGTTAAGAACGCTAAACTGCTGCGACTTGGAGGCTGGTGGGGACACGATAAAAAGAAACGCTTTATCATGGACAAGAAATTCACTCCTATGCAAAGCGCCGAAGGTTGGCAGTTAAGCAATGCTCCTGTGCTTTCAATGGCTGCGCATAAGGCATCTATTGATATATTTACAGAAGCGGGCGGAATGGCACCTCTACGAAAAAAGAGTTTAGAGCTTACCTCCTATCTCGAGTTTATCATCGAGGGTATCAATAAAAAAATAAAAAGTAAAAACCTGAAACTGGAAATTATCACCCCATCTGACCCGGCACAAAGAGGTTGCCAGCTTTCTATTATCGCACATGGAATTGGAAAAGATTTTTATAATGCTCTTTCAAAAGCGGGTGTATTTTGTGATTGGCGAAACCCTAATGTAATTAGGTTAGCCCCTGTACCACTCTATAACTCATTTGAAGATATATGGAGATTCGGGCAGGTGGCTGAAAAATTACTTCTGAAAAATAAATAAAGAATTATTTCAGAAGCTTATATGCCACAGGGTAAATTATCTTTTCCCATAAAGCATATTCTTTGGCAGATGGGTGCAAACCATCATGGGCAATAAGTTCGCTATTCCCTTTCATCTTTTGTGTTTCTGCAAATATATCGGCAACAGGCAAGTTGCGTTTATTGGCTTCGCTTTTAATGATGTTGTTAAAGTCCGCTATGCCCCGGCTGATGTCTCTTCCCCCACTATACATGGCACCTGTCGGAGTTACTCCAAAATCGGGAATCGTAACGAGTAATACTTTGCTTTTATCGGGTAACCCCGACTGAACATGGTCAAGGATATAGCTAAGGTTTTTATGAAATGTGGCTGAATCAACACCTTGCACCCAGTCATTTACGCCAATGAGCAAAGTCACGAAAGCGGGCTTAATACGGTCAAATACAGGCATTTCTTTTTCGATCAGATCTTGGGTTGTCCAACCGGTAACCGATGGGTTAGCCGATAATACTATGTTTATCCCGTTTTCTTTAAGGTGATTGACAAGCAAATCAGGGAAAGCCTCACCTGCTTTGGCACCCTCACCAATGGTATATGAATCGCCAAGGGCTACATATTTTATAGACTTCTCCTCTTTACCTGTTTTCATAGCTATGATAGTGCAGACGGAGGCCAATATAACGATACTTATTGCCCATTTTCTTATCATACTGCAAAAATAAGATTTTACCAATTAGGCATTTTAAATATCTTTGCAACCCCTGTCTGACGTCAGGCAGGCTTTTTGACTCCGTAGCTCAGCTGGTAGAGCAAAAGACTCTTAATCTTTGGGTCGTGAGTTCGATCCTCACCGGGGTCACTGAGAAAATGACTAAGCCTATGTATATTAATATATTACATAGGCATTTTCATTAATGAGGTAAACAACTCAATTATTATTCTTTATGTACGGTAATAATGAATAATAGTTCCGAACTATAACCTTTTCAATAGTGGGTAGGACATTTCTGCTTCTACTTATCCTAGGTTGTTAACTGATATGCTTACTTGGATTTCAAGAATTTCTTATATTTGTACTCTAAACTAGAACCCAATATGAAAAAAATTCTCTTATCCATAATAGCATTGATTCTTTTAGGATTGCCTAAAGTATCAGCTCAATTAATTAATACAGACTTTGAAACATGGAGTACTGATGCCCTTGCCACTTCAACAAAAGACCCTAATGGAGGCGTTGGAACCAATGGATGGTGGGATTTTAATTTTGCGCATGACAACCTTTTTGGTTATTTTGACGGCAGCCCTGTTACTGTATTTCAAGACAGTTTAAACCCTAAACCTGAACACAAGCGTTATTGTGCTTCTATCGTATCAGAATTGATGACTAACGAGTCATATAATACACTTAAAACGTATGGATTTTGGTATCCCCAAACGAATGGGCTTGTACTTACTGCTTATTTAAATGTAGCGGGAATAAATATTAGTTTTAAACCCGGAATACCTTGGAGTGGCGGCAGGACTCCTTCCTTTTCATTTTGGTACCGATATATTCCCACTGGTGGCAGCGGTAATGATACCTGCAGCTGCGCAATAGGAATGTATTACCATAATTCAGTAAAAGATACGCTTGAGTTAATTGGAGGAGGGTATTGGTCCAGCTCTACAACTCAAAGTAGCTGGAAACAAGTTACAGTCCCTATTTCGTACGATTCTGCTAATTTACAGCCCGATACTATAATAATTCAGTTTAGTGCCGCCGCTTTAAATGCTGCCTGGAACCCAAAATCAGGGGATACTTTGGACATTGACAATAGCAGTATTGTACTTGGCGTGGGTAATGTTCAGGAACATCTGGATAACATAAACGTATATCCGAATCCCGCGAATACGGCAGTAAACCTTGCCATTTCGGGCCTGTTCCCCGGCGCCACTGTGGAGGTTTATGATATGACAGGCAAAGCCATGGGTACCTATCCGGTACGCAATAACTTCCTAACCATCAATACCCAATTGTACACCACCGGAGTATATATATATAAGTTGCTCAACGATTCGGGGGACCAGTTGAATGTAGGAAAATTCAGTGTGATTAAGTAATTCCACTTTTTCAGATAAAGTAAAAAGCCCTGATTTAACTTTCAGGGCTTTTGTTTTTTTACTGTGAGAAAAATCAACACTTTATGATAAATAGCTAAAACGATAGAAAGTCGGAATGTTTTTGTTTGGTAAAGGACTAGCTGTATTGCATAAGCTCTTTACTAAATTCTTATACCAACTATACAAACATCATCTGTTTGTTCATGTTCACCCTTCCAATTTTCAAAAGCTTCATTCAGTTTTAGTTTCTGTTCATTCATATTAACTGAGACCGTGTTTTTTACCAATTCTATCAAGGGTTTGTATTTAAATTTTTTATCCATTGGTCCGCCAAACTGATCTGCATAACCGTCTGTAAATAAATAGAGGTAATCACCTTCATCTAACCGCATAGTATGGTTTGTAAAGGGCTTTATTATTTCGTAATATCCTATGGGTTGTTTGTCCCCTTTTATTTCTTTCATCTGGTCTTTTTGTATATACCATAATGGGTTATTTGCACCTGCCCATTGCACTTCTACGTTATTTTTGCTGCCATTGATATTGATCCTGCATATTGAAATGTCCATGCCATCTTTAACTGACCCGTTTCCGCTTAGTTCTTTTATTATTTTGTCCCTTAGTTGGTCTAATATTTGTGCGGGTGTCAATGTACTTCTGGAGCATATTTCATTTAAAAATGCACAACCTAACATAGTAAGAAATGCTCCCGGTACTCCATGTCCGGTACAGTCTACTGAAGCTACATACCAATAGTTTTCTACTTCATATGACCAATAAAAATCTCCGCTAACCACATCTCTGGGTTTGAACAATACAAAATGCTTTGGTAAATGCTGAGAATCTTGAGCATCACTTTTTAACATAGCCACCTGGATGCCCTTTGCATAATTAATACTATCGAGTACTTCCTTGTGTTTTCGCTCTACTTCAATTTTAAGTTCATTGATCCTTTCCTTTTCTTTATGTATGGCTATACTCTGGTTCCAAAGTTTTTTTATCTTCTCGTCTACTTTTTGTTTTTCTACTTCCAGCTTTTCTTTCTCCGAAAGTGATTTCAAATTTTCTTCTTCAAAATTTCGCTTTTCTTCTAGCTCCCTTTCTGTACTAGTTTGTATAGTGGATTGTTCAAGAATCTTCTCCTCTAATTCCTTTCTTTTATTCTCAGAAACGGTTAATTCCTCCCGAATAATCTTTTGAATACCCTTTTCTTTTTTAAACAAAACAAAAGAAAGAGCTATGCTTAAACCCAAAGTAAATAAACAACATATTACAGTTATTGCCATATTCTTTTAATAATACTTTTAGGGGATAGTGGTACGAAGGAAAATTGTATTGGTTGAAGCAGAGCTACCGTAGGCATTTTGAATGCCGACAATACTATAGGAATTATCTGAGTTCTCGCTAATAAGAAGGCCTGCGCAACTCTGGTTTTGTAAAAGAGTTTGTTGATCCAAAACATTTCCATTTTGATCTATCTTGGCAAAATAAACAGAACTTGAGTTATCGGGTGCAGGGTATGAGAGGGAATTGGAGACTCCAATAAATACAAATTCATTGTCATTGCTAATAATCGAGGAAAGACAAAAATCTTGAGGGGTTCCGAATAGTTTACAGTAAACTGTATCGCTGTTGTTTATGTTGATTTTAAATGCACCGCCCTGTAGTTTGTTCTTTGCGCCTCCACCAATATCCCCTCCCCCGCATATTAATATATTGTTATCGGGAGTAATAAGGGCATTCGAATAATAGTAAGAGAACATATGCAAGGGCAAAGGGGTGGAATTAAATTCCTGCTGCCAAACGATTGCATCCGTCGCTATGCTATATCGTGCTAAAGTATTTATTCCCATAAATATAATATCACCGTTATTTGCTTCCGTAATTTTGGCAATACTATAGTTTAATAATATATTCGTTTTTCTTAGTAGGTTGCCATTGTTATCAATAAAATATAGTGTATTTATAATTTGGTTATCAACGGTATACAAAGGATTTAGCCAGCTTACGGCAATCAATATATTCCCATTGGCAAGAGAAGTACAGCAAATCTGAGGTATGAAAATATATTGAAGGTAATTAACAGAAGATTCCCCGTTTAGTAGAGAGGGCGCAACATAATTGGCGTAACTATTGGTAAAATTAGGCGGAATGGAATCTATATGTTTTATAAACAAATTTTGCCCACCTAAGTTATAATTATATAGTTCTAAATCATACGGGTAAAAAGGATGCCCTAAGGCATTAATTGACTTGTAATTTATATTAATAACCGGGACAAATATATTCCCGCCGGAATAAACTACTCCGCCAATATGGCTTGATGTTTCACGGAAGTTGTAATATCCCAGGGAATCCACAAATACAAAAGGAAAGCTATGTTGCCATTGTATGTTGCCTTGGGCATCTATTTTCATTAATTCAGTATTCCTGTTTATGTTGCCTACATTTGTCTTTCCAATAAGCACAAAGCCATTGTCTTGAATGGCTACGCCGTCTACTGCATCAAAAGTATAGCTTTTGAATAAGTTATTAGTTGTTGACGGCAAGGAATCCTTTTTACAAGATGATAACTGAAATGCCCCAAGCACCAGTACAAAAAGATATATTATATTCTTTCTTTCCATTATTTTCTTTTAGTCTTTACTTGATACTTTAAAATATAACCAACAGAAGCGTTAATATTAAGCAAGCTAAGGCTGAGGGCATTATCTATGTAATAGAATTTGTATTCTAATTCTTGATTTCGGGTATTTTCATCCGGATTCATTATATTATTGTTTTCAATGGCATACGATGCCTGGAGCGCAAATATAAAATTCTTAAACCTATAAGAACAACCACCCCCAAATAGCATACTTGTAAACGAACTCACTCTGTAGGGTTTTTGGTTTATGCCTCCCTCGCCTGTAGTGTATGTGCTGCTTACTCCCGATATATAATCTGAAGCAGAGTATTGAAGATTTAAGTTGGCGGTAGATTGTTCCAGCAAACTATAACTACCACCCAATATTGCAAAAAGTTTAAATTTTGTATTCGTAAAATAAAACTTGAGGTATACCGGAGTATTGATGTAACTTAAATTCTCATTGTAGTTGAGGATATAATCGCCGGTTCCATCATCTAATTCCCGTTTATATCCAAATGAGGAATACGATATAGACGCCAAAAGAGAAAGACGGGATAGGAACGCACATTCTAAATATACACCTTCCTGAAGGCCAAATACTAAATTGTATGGCGCTGAATAATTAACACCCTGATAAACAGAATAGGTTTGCAATACCTTATAAAAAGGAAGGTTAATTCCGGTAAAAAATCCGGCAGAAAGAAAGGGGCGAACTTTTATATTGGAAAAACTAGCATAAAAATCCTCCTGATATGCACCCTCCTTGGGTATAAAATTGGGGTCCAGACGCAATAATTTCACCAATGATTTATTCACATCCTCAGTCCTATCTATCTCTATGTTTACACGGGCGCTAAGTATATCTGCTTCTTCTTTTTCCTTTTTAGACAGTTTACAATTCGCAAACCCCGTATTCAATAACGCAAGGCAGGCATCGTAATTACCATTATTATAAAATATATCGGCATTATTAACAATTGTAGCGCAGTTACATTGCCCAACGGTATCTTTTGCCAGATTAGAATGAACCGAATCAGGCGGAACGCTATTTTCAGTTTGCACAATTGTGTCTGTATTTGATACAGCATGGGTTGTGTCCCGGCTTATTTGCTGGGTTAATGTATCTGGTGGCTTTGAACCCTTTCCAGAATCTGTTTGGGCATTTGCCACCCCAACCAACATAAATATATATACAAATACCAGATTATATCGGACCATACTATTTATTACATGTTTTTTGATACTCAACCTTTTCTCCTATAAATTGCGCCCATTCCATTTTTGTCATATCTCTTTTCAGGATAGGGCATATTTTTTCCGCCAGTTTATCGGATGAGGTTTCCCAAACTTCTATTGTTTTATCCTCCCCACCTACAATCAACTTATTAGTGCTGCTAAAAGCAAATGCCCTGGTTTTGGATTTAAGGTCTCTTAATCGCAGTGGCTTAAGTCCACGATTATCTAAATCATAAATCAAAATTGACTTATCGGAACAAGATATGGCTAAAAGGTTTCCCTGGCTATTTGCAGTTATTGATTCTATTCTCACAGTATTTTCTCCAAGCTGCTTATAATTAGCAGATAAAGGATTCATATTGAATAAGCGTATTTTCCCGTCAGAAAATCCAACGGCAAAAATATTTTTCCTACTTATAGAAATACAGCAGAGCGGCATAGATGTTTTGGATGAATAAATATTTTTTAAACTTCCGTCATTTATTGAAATAATGTCAATATCCCCATCTTCAGTAATTGCTGCCACCGAATTTTTGTCAATAAACTTTAATGTTTTGATATCGGACTTAATTGTAAATGTATTCAACGATTTACCGCTTTGAATACTCCAAACTATTAACAACCCATCTTTACCGGATGTAACTAATGTTGTTTCATCTTGGCTGAAGGCAGCAGCCCGCACTACCCCTTTATGCCCTTTCAATATGGTAGGGCTCATTGTGCCACTTGCGTTTGTATTCCAAACACAAACTGCATTATCATCGTGGCCGGTCAGAAGTAAGCTACCTTTTGTGTCAAGGGTTACAAAATCTATAGGACTGGTATATTTGAAATTGGACGTACCTTCAGATTTTCCGGTATTCAAATCCCACTTATTAAGTATGCCATTTTTACCGGCAGACAGGATAGATGCATTTTGCGATTCGGCTAAAGTCCTTATTTCCCCTTCTGAACCCCTAATAATTGTGTAGGAGCCCAGGGAAGTACAGGCTAAGCGCAAAGCCTCGTAGATTGCAGGGTCTTGCACCTGTCCACTATTTTGCTTTGTAAAATTATATGCCTGCATGGCAAGTAATCCTTGCAATTGCTGGTCATTTTGCAATACAGATTTAAGTGCAAGATTCTGGGCAAGTGAAATAAGGCTAAGCCGCTTTGCTTTTTGTTCTGCTGTTTCAGCTTTATTCTTTTCTTGTTCGGCAATCAGTTTCTGCGCCTCCGCTTTTTGCGACTCCTGTTCAGCAATTGCTTTTTCCTGTTCAGCTTTCTTTGCCTCACTTTCAGAAAGCAGTTTAGATGCCTCTGCCTCCTTTTGAGAATGTAAGGCTTGCTCCTTAGCAACCAGGGCAGTATCTTCAGCCAATAAAGCTGAGTGTTCACTTTCAGTAGCCATTTTTTGGGCATCCTCCGCTGCATTTTTTGAAGCAATAGCTTGTTGTTCCGCTTTTAAAGCATCGCTCGTTTTTTGCTCTGCGATAAATTGTTGCTTCAAAGCCGTATTTCGCTCAAGAAATGCAAAAGTTGTAAAGCCTGTAAGCACAAGAATTATAGATGAAGTAGCAACGATCAAAAGGTTTCTTCTTCTTCTTATAGCGCTCCTGCTCATCCTTAAAAAAAGGATTGATTCTTCCATCGTTTTACCTGCACGTAAATCTTTTTCGGTTTCTTCAGCGCCGCTTTCATCGTATTTTTTGAGCCAATATTTATTTGGCCTGCAACTTTCATACCATTCTTCAAAAAAAGTAAGGGGCCCCGAAGGAAGCAGATAGCCCTTTTCTTTGTTGCTTCCCAGCCAACGCTGAAGTTGTTTTTTAAAATCCAGGAAAGTATTCCAGTTTTCATGTTCTACCTTCGCCCATTCATGTAAGAATTTCCAGTTCCTAATTAAGCTTTCGTGCGTAATATCCAATACACTATTCCGGCTTAGCTTTAGGACAGCCCCTTCACCACTTGCGAAAGGTTTAATAAAAGTATTGCCTTGCACCCTGAAAATATCAAGTACACCCCCAACAATTTCAGGAGTAATTTCCTTGCGGTCAATAATATTTGTTATCTCTTCTAAGGTTATTCTGTTCCTGACTGACCGGGCCGCATCCATTTTGGTGAGGCATTGGAAGGTACTTTTAATAATCAGTTGAGCCAGTTCTTTGGTAATTTTATCTTCGTGCGAATTATTATAGTATTCATGAGCAGTTTCGTATAGCTCATTGGCATGGGCATTTAAAACATTCTCTAAAGAAGGATTTGTAAAGAAAGCCTTTTTAAATTCAGGAACATTTTGAAACCAATTATTAAATTCTACTGTCTGTTCCTGGGACAAGTATTGTTTAGGAAGGCCGCTGAGTTTTGCCAAATGAATAATATCCAATTCATCTTTTCCTTTATTGGCTTGGTTCCAAACAAGGTTCAATGCATGCTGCAAAACCGGAAGCTGGTCAAATCCTTCACCTATTTCATTAATTAATGTTTGGGTAAGGCGGTTAGCTATTTTATTCCCATTCAACTGGGCAGGTTCATGAACTACCTGGTGTATTTCTTTTCTTTTTAAACGTGGCACAAAAAATTGGCTGAAACCAATATACTCGGGTAACCCTCTAAATGTTGCACATTGTCCCACATAATCCGAACGCATAGTGCATATGATATAAATAGGCAAATCTTCAGCCAGTGCAATTTTTGCAGTTTCCAGCAAAAGATTGACTACAATCAGGGAATCTTTGGAGGCTTTACCGTTATTATAATTCTCGAGGTTGGTAAAAAATTCTTCGAATTGGTCTACAATGATAAAAAGATTGGCTGCTTTTCTTTTTAAAGCCTTTTTTTCAATATCTGAAGCGCTTGTATATTCCGGGGTTGAAGTATCAAGGTAATAGGCTGATTTTTTATACAGATTAATTAAGGAAGAGAACCCGAATCCTAATTCCTTCTCAACAAATGCAAGGTCTTTGTATCCCAATTTAGTGCCTATTGCCTTCGCCATATTTTTAATGGGCGACCTTTCGGGCCTAAAATCGGCTATCAACCAGTTGTTGAATTTTGCCTTAAAGGATCCGGCCCTTGAATTAGGCACAACACCTGCATATACGATGGAAGATTTGCCATCTCCGGATGCACCGGTAAGCATGACAAACTTTTTTTCCTCTAGCTGTGAAATTATTTTTTCAATATGAGTTTCCCTCCCCCTAAAAAAGATGGACTCCTCTTCATTAAAAGGGCGGAGGCCAGGATAAGGACAAATGACATCCGGATGCGTATTTATGGATGGATTGTTAAGCATCTGGAGAAACTATTTTATCGTATTGAACTTTAATCTCCAGAGGGATCAGTTCTCCATTAATAATTAGAGAAATAACTTTCGGTACATTAAATTTTTTACCTATATTCTCTTCAGGATCAGTGTCACCAATTAAGAGTATAGGGGTATGCGTTGTAGCGCCCCCAATGTTTCTCCAAAGTTGCTGGGCAAAAGGCAAAGCCCAATCTCCTGAATATTTAAAATAGATTACGGCAAGTTTGCTTTTAGGCACTTGCTGCTTACAGAGTTCCGAGTAATCAATATCACTATCCTGTATAATATTAAGCTTTTCAACAGGTACAATGTCGCTAAGCATTTCACTGATTTCATTTGATTGCACTTCATCGAGCTGGTTAGAAATCAGAAAAATATCGGTATTCCTAAGATTATATTCCTGTTCTTCACTTATCTCCATTTGCGAACGAATATCATCCGCCAATTGCATGGGCAGGCCCGCATTGCTGAAAACTATATTCCCATGAATGTTGTTTCGAACCTCATTGATAAAATCTAATTGCTTCGGTTCAATATTGTTTAAATTGGTGGAAGGAGGTATCCACACAAAAATCCTGAAATTGGGATTAAGCTTTGTTTGCTTTTGGGCTTCGAGAAATTGATACCTTGCCAACGAAATACCTGAACCCCCTTGTAAAACAGGTTCGTATTCCGGAAAAAGAATATGTACCGAACAATTTGCCGCAGATAAATCGAGCTTGGCGTTTTCACTATGTTTTGAATAATCATTGTCATTTAAAACTTTTATTCCTGCTCTTTCAAAAACCAGTGCAAGTTCATCCCGCAAGGGTACCTGCGCTTCCGAACATTGGGAGAGAAAAACACTAATATGTGAACCTGCCGCCATTATTTTTGAATGCTGATTTTACCAGTTGTAATTATATTTCCCGCTTCAGATGCTACCCTATATAAATATATCCCGGATGGCTGGCTGCTTATATCTATCAAGGATTTATAGCCGGTATTTTTCAATCCTTCCGAGTAGATTTTATCTCCCAGCATATTATAAATCTGTATTGTATTCTTCGCGCCTAACTCTGCTTTGTTAAATTGGATAGTAAAAATACCGTTGCAAGGATTTGGATAAACATTGACTATTCCACCGGTATCTTTAACATTGTTCACTCCTAAGTCTCCTGTCCACTGTGCAATATCATCAGCGGGGCTTCCACCGGCAGTGGTGAAATTTCCACCGACAACCAAATTTCCATTAAAAATAGTCAGGCAATTAGCCTGGCCATTAAGGCCTAAACCGAGATTCGACCAGCATGATGCGCCCCACTGTCCGATATAATTAGCTGTGCTGCTGCATGCAATAAGTGCGCCGTTGTATTGGATTAAACTGGTACAACTCCCGCCTATTCCGTTCCCAATTGGAGACCATGATGATCCGTCCCATAATGCTATATTAAGCGCAGGTTTGCCGCCGGCACTGTCGAAAGATCCACCGGCAATCAAATATCCATTGTAAATACAAAGAGCAAAAACAGGCCCATTCATTCCTTGGCCAATAGAAGACCATGAGGTACCATTCCACTGTGCAATACGTTTAGCAGCCTTATTACCCGCGCTATCAAAAGTTCCACCTGCAATTAAATTGCCATTATAAACTAAAAGTGCCTTTACTGAATTATTAAGCCCGCTATCTAAAGTACTATATGGAAAAGCCAAAGCCGCATCATATACCGCCACATTATTAATTGGTTCTCCTCCCGCAGTATTAATAGTGCCTCCAATAATTAAATTTCCGTTATAGGCACATAATGCTGAAACAGTATCAAATACTCCTGAACCCACAGGAGTCCAGTAAACTCCATCCCATCGGGCAAGATTATTGACGGAAAAATATCCTGCAACAGTAAATGAACCTCCCACGTAAAGAAGAGAATCATCTACAACAGTCATAGCCAAGACAGTGCCCTTTATTCCTAATTCTATAGAATCCCATTTTACGCCATTCCATTGTGCAATGTTGTTAGCCCTATTTCCCCCTGCGCTATCAAAAAACCCTCCTGCAATTATCTTGCTTTGGTATACAGCGACAGCATTAACAGAAGAACTTAGCCCGCTCCCAACATCAGACCATGTTTGAGCATGGATAGTGAATATAGAACAGGGAATGGTGAATAAAAAGAATAGTATCGAAGATTTTATTCTAAAATTACAATTCAAAAATATTTTTTTCATGATATCGAAACTTTAAAATAAACTTATTTTATAATTACTTTGCCGGAAGAAATAAGCTCATCAGTGTTCTCAGTAATCCTATATAAGTAAATACCGGCAGACTGATTACTGATATCAATTATGGATTTAGCCGCATTACTTTCTACCACTTCTGAATAGACTTTCTCGCCAAGTATATTGTATATTTCAATATTGTTGCCGGCTTGCAATCCTTCACCCTTTACTTCAAACGTAAAAACACCCTTACCCGGATTTGGATAAACACTTACAGCATTATTATTATCTTTTGTATCATTAATTCCCGAGGAGGTAGACCACACTGCAATATTGCTGGCAGGGTTTCCGCCTGCACTGGTGAACTGCCCTCCGGCAACCAGATTTCCATTAAAAACAGTTAAGCAATAGGCCGGGCCATTTAATCCTGACCCGAGAGTAGACCAAGATGAGCCGTTCCATACTCCTATATAGTTTGGACTATTAACACCGGCCACAACCATACCATTATACATGGTTAAACAGGTACATTTATTAGTTAATCCTGTGCCAACCTGTGACCAGGAGAAACCATTCCATTCCGCAATGTTACTGGCAGGTTTTCCACCTGCCATTGTACAATTACCTCCGGCAATTAAATAACCATCAAATATAGTCAATGCGTCAACTACAGGATTAACGCCCCCTGTTATACCGCCGCCAAGGGAATCCCAGGAAACACCATTCCACTGTGCTATGCAATGCGCAAGTTTTCCACCTGCACTATCAAAGCTTCCTCCGGCAATAAGATTGCCGTTGTAAACACATAAAGATTTAACAGGGCCATTCAATCCACTGCCAAAAGTGCTATATGTACTGCCATTCCAAACAGCTATATAGTTACCGGGGTTTCCTAATGCTGGTACTGCTTGGTTAAAGTTGCCTGCTAAAATTAAATTCCCATTATATATACAAGCAGCATCAACATAGCCGGTCATTCCACTACCTACAGGACCCCAAGAAGACCCATTCCATTGGGCTACACTATTAGCGTAAACATCTCCGGCGAAGGTGAAAGCCCCCATAGCATAAAGATTAGAATTATAAACAAATAAACCGTAAACTGACGAATCCAAACCGGAACCAACAGAAAACCAGGATGTGCCATCCCATTGTGTGATATTGGTATCATTACTTCCGCCTGCCTTATTAAAATATCCCCCGGCAATAAGGTTGCCATCATATACAGTAAGGGCATTACAGGATCCATTAAATCCTGCTCCAAGAGCAGACCAGGTTTGAGCATGGAGCGTGAATGAAGAATAGGAAATGGTGAATAGAAAGAATATTACGCAACATTTTATGTTAAAATTACCGGTAAGAAATATTTTTTTCATGCTATTCAAACTTTAAAATACTCTTATTGTATAATTATTTTACCGGAAGAAACAAGCCCGCCCGAATTTGTAGTAAATCTATATAAGTAAATACCCGATGGTTGATTACTGATATCAATTACGGATTTAGCCGCATTACTTTCTACTACTTCTGAATAGACTTTCTCGCCAAGCATATTATATATTTCAATATTATTGCTGGCTTGCAATCCTTCACCCTTTACTTCAAACGTAAAAACACCGTTACCCGGATTGGGGAAAACAGTTACTGAAATATTACTGTTTGTAATTGTATTAACACCTAACAGACAAGTACTGCACCACTCAGCAAGCCCATTGGCTGTATCTGTTCCTACCGCATTAAAATTTCCGCCTGCAATGAGGTTACCATTATGTATACTAAGCACGTTAACCTGATCATTCATTCCAAGCCCCATGGTAGACCACATTATTCCATTCCATTGGGCAACATAATCGGCCGGGGAAGGGTCTCCGCCGGCATAAATGAAACTTCCTCCTGCAATTAAATTACCATTGTATACACATAATGCTAAAACAAAGTTATCCATCCCACCAAGCGAGTTGGACCAGGATGTTCCATTCCACACAGCAATATAGTTAGCAGGATACCCCCCTGCATAAGTAAACTCACCACCTACTACAAGGCTATCATTGTAAATGCAAAAAGCATCAACCCGTTTATTTACTCCGGAAGCAAGAGCAGACCAAGATATTCCATCCCAAGAAGCAATATTATTGACATAGGATGGGATTCCCCCAACAGAACTAAAAGAACCGCCTACAATCAGATTTCCATTATATACACAAACTGCATAAACAGGGCCATTCATTCCGGAGCCGAGTGGGGCCCATGATGTGCCATTCCATTGGGCTATATTATTGGCAGAACTTCCATCTGCAGTTGTAAAATAACCTCCTGCAATTAAATTTCCATTATAAACACAAGCTGCATACACCGGGCCATTTAAACCACCCCTGACCGAATCCCACTCATTTCCATCCCATAAAGCAATATTATTTACAGGATATCCGTCTGCGGAGTTGAACGTTCCACATGCAATTAAATTTCCGTTATAGTTGCAAGTGGCAGTTACCGTATCATTGGTCCCGGCGCCTAATTGAGCCCAGGCTGAACCATTCCACGTAGAAATATTACTGGCGGAGAAGGGGAAGCCTCCTAAACTATCTAATTCGTTTTGAAAACTGCCTCCCACACATAATTGGCCATTATAATCGGTTAAACTACAAACACTACCTAAAACTCCAACACCTTGATGTCCTAATGCTACCCATGTTTGAGCAGAGACACTTGTGGGGCATGTACATAATCCCAGAAAAAAAGCAAAAAACAGAGCAGCAAACCTATTTATTCTCATAGCTCTGCAAACTTACAAAAAAAAATTAAAGGGTGCTAATATCACCCCTTTTTTAGTCTTAAAATTAGGGGTTTACCCCTAACTTTGCGGTAGACTTTGCATTCCTGCTTCATTGCTTCATTTCCCTGTAAGGCAATAAATTCGTGAATAGACATGCCGTATAAGGAAAAGAAAGGAAAACGATGGATTATTCTGCTTTCATCAGTAACTTTCCAAATAAATAGAGGGCCCCGTTGATTTCAGCTTAATCAATCGTATTAGCAAGCCCTACTAATTTATCCCGGTTGAGTATTTTTATTTTTTTCCCTTCCAATGAAACTATACCTTCCCTTTCAAGTTCAAACAATAGCCTGATCACCGTTTCGCGGGCAGTACCCACAATATTTGCAATATCCTCACGTGTCATACTAATATTGAGCGTTGCATTGTCACTCTCAAACCCATAACTCTCTTTTAATAGAAGCAAGCCCTGTGCGAGGCGTTCCTTTACCGATTTTTGAGCTATGTCTGTTATATTTCTTTCTGCAATTTTAAGTTCGCTGGAGAATAAATTAATGATCTTAAAGGCGAGCTTGGGGTCTTTTTCGACCATCGCAATAAAAACTTTAGTCGGTATAAAACACACCGATGAGTTTTCAAGCGCAGTAGCAGAGCAGGAGTATTTGTCACCGCTAAGTACTGCCCTATAACCCATCACATCTCCGTTTTTACAAAGATGAACAATCTTTTCTCTTCCATCTGAACCGTTTTGAGTGACTTTTATTTTTCCGCTATTGATGCAATATAAACCATGTGGATATGCTCCTTCTTCAAAAATTGTTTGTCCTTTTTTAAAAAACCGGCAAGTTTTTGATGAGTCCATTACTTCTATATCTATGGAGCCTACATCATTAAAAATGGATCGCAACCTGGAATTGCACTGTATGCAGGATATATGTTCTGTTTGATTCATGGGGTGAATTTTCCGGCGCCAAGTTGGTACAATAGGCCAAAAGGAAACATGACCGTTACCGGTAATAAATATGATAAAAATCATATTTCGAATGTGACTGCAGTCACAGAGTTTTTAACGTTTGATAGTGTTCTTTGTATCCATAAAATTCAATAAAAATGGAAACCTTAAGTCACTCAAAACACAGCAGCAATACATTGGCATATTATTGCGAAATGTATGCAGTATTATTTACTATTCTAGGTGTAATCGTTATTATTTGCGAAAAGACGATTATACACTAAGTTCGTTTTTAGGTAAAATAAGCTGTGAACCCCTGCACTAACTAAAAAAGGGTTGGAACCCAACCCTTTTTTAATAAAATATATAAGCCAGGCTTTAGTTATCTCCGGGCTTACTAATGACTTTAATGTCGGCTGATAGATTATACTCATTAAAGTCGGACCAGGCGCCAAAAATGCAGGATTTGTAACTACCCAGGTCAAATTCATTTTTACACAGTATCCTCCCATTGCTTTTCAATTCATAGTATACTTTCGAGGTCTTAGGGTTCCATTTTGCAATCATGGTAATTTCTTCTCCTTTATAAGAGGCTTCAATAAGCTGTGGATTAGGCTTTTGCGCCACATTATAGCTCTGTAAATAAACCCTGTTTTCATGGTGCCAACGTCCTTTTGAACGCATGTCGCCTACACAAATGTGTATGTCTACAATGTCATTATTCTCGGCATGCCGGGGCTCGGTATTGAGCGGAAACTCATCTGTTTTGGAATACCGGAACCCAAACCTCCAATAAGGAGTATTTTCCGGCTTAATGGTAATCTCAAAATGATGTTTTTTAATATCGTACTTTTTAGGGAAATAATAATCATTCCTTTCGGGGCGCTCTGCCGGAGCAGGTTGTGTTACAAGCCTGACTTGAAAATGCTCATCCGGATTATTTATCTGCGGTATTCCAATTACTTCAGTTTCCAGTACAGTTGTTTTATTTTCCGTTTCCATGATATAACAGTTATTAAAGTGATTTAACAGGTTAACGCAGTAAATATACTGAGTTTATACATTTGATAGTTTTGATATAGATTAATTCTAATATAATTCTAATATCCTTTTAACAAATTTTTAATGTCTTTACACAATAATCAATAAAAACGGGTCCGAGCCGGACTGGCTATTATATAGCGGTTGCTAAAAAAAACGGCACAAAACGGCACATTTTGGGGAGTCAATGACTTTGAATCCTTTGCCTAACCCTTCCCGGATCATCGAAATAAGCCTTTTTCATTTTATAGATGAATAGAGAATGTACTTCCGGTTTTACGCCCTCCATGCCTTGCAGCAGGCCTTTGGAGTAATACTCGAATAATTCCCGCAGCTTCCACACATACAATTTGCCATGATATAGGAAACACTCCTTAATTAAGGTTTCCACTTCTTGTTCATGTTTCTTATCCTCCAGATCAATTGACAGAAATAGAGAATAACAAACATTCAACATGGCTTTTAATTGTACATAGGTCATTTCCGAGACTCTTAAATTGGGGATTTCCATAAATGTGTTTTTTATTTTACACAAAGAAAATACACAAAAAAGTGTTTTCATTAAAAGTCATTGACTTGTTAATTTTTCATTTTAATTATGAGGCTGTTATAATACATATGTATTATGAATTTACCGGATTCAACTATCATTATTCATGTTTCAAGATTTAAGATAAATGAATCATGTTAGTACATATGTATTATGGATAACTAATTACTAAATACAAGTTACTAGTAACTAGTGACTGGTAACTAGTTTTAGTATTTTGTAAGTATATAATCTGATACATTTTAAATTAATTTAATAAATCTTAATCTTAGATTGAGATTTATAATAATAAATTATTTTATAGTACATAAGCACATATGGATTAGTACATATGTATTAATACATATAGAGTATTAAAAAATAAGCAATTATTTTCCTTTATTTCTAAAGTCAATGACTATTTTACAAACCATAAAAATCTATGTTATATTTGTGGAATGAGAGTTTTACTGGTTTTGATAATATCACTTTCCTATACAATTACTTATGGGCAAACCCGGCCAGATACAGCGATGGGATTTACCGGTGTAAAAAAGGAGTATTCTAATGATAGTAGATATTCCCGGGTTATAAGTGAAACCCCTTTTCTTCATGGTCGTGCAGAGGGTATTGCCAGAGAATACTATGAAGACGGAAAGCCTTCAAAAGAGACACAATACCATTATGGTTATAAAGAAGGAATAGAAAAAGAATATTATCCAAGTGGGAAACTAAAAAGTGTAACAAATTATTCAAATCAAGAAGAAAATGGGATAAAAACTATATACTTTGAAAATGGAGGAACAATGTCTGAAACACCCTATTTAGATGGAGAAAAGAATGGAGTTGAAAAAGAATATTTTGAGAGTGGAATACTTAAATCCGAAACAACCTATATAAATGGCCGAAAGGATAAAACCCAAAACTACGATGCATTTGGCCATGAAATAAAATAACTGCCAGTCATTGACTACCCAAAATGTGCCGTTTTGTGCCGTTTTTATTTATGCCCCAAACCCCTAAAGGGGCTTTGAGTGGAGCGAACTCGTCACTGCGAGGAACGAAGCAGCCTTACCCAATTGTAGCATACGAATTAGCAAGATTGCTTCGCAGAGCCTCGCAATGACGATAAATACTCTTAGCTCTTAGTTCTTAACTCTTAGCTTAGTTTGATGCCCATGATCAATATATCATCCACCTGTTCAAGATTGCCTTTCCAGTTTTCCAGGGTTTCTTCCAGCTTCTTTTTCTGCACTTCCATACCTTGGGAGGCATTCTCTAACAGCAGTTCCTCTAATTGCTTGCATTTAAATTTCTTACCGTTAGGCCCACCAAACTGGTCAGCATAACCATCGGTGAGCAGGTATAACATATCACCTTTTTGCAGCTTCAAGTTATGCGTAGTAAACTGCACAGGCTTATCATTTTTACCTATGGGTTGTTTATCGGCCTCCACTTCTTTTAACTCTCCATTCTGAATATAGACAAGGGAATTGTAAGCTCCGCTCCATTGGATTTCGTTTGTCTTTGTATTGATGGAACATAGAGAGATATCCATTCCATCCTGTACGTTGCTTTCGCTCTTTTCAAAGGTCTCAAGTACCAACTCCCTCAGCTTATCCAACATTTTACCGGGCTCTGTTATTTTAAATTCTTTCACGGTTCTGTTAAGCGCTGTAGAACATACTACGCTCACCAGTGCACCCGGTACGCCATGCCCTGTACAATCGGCAGCGGCAATTAATATAGTGTCACCTGTTCTTTCCATCCAGTAAAAATCTCCTGCAACAATGTCTTTGGGTTTATACAAAACAAATGAATCAGGCAGGGATTTTTTAATATGGCTTAAAGGAGGCAGAATAGCATCTTGTAAACGTTTAGCATAGTTTATAGAGTCTACAATTTCCTTATTCTTAACGGCAATAATATCATGGGCCAGTTTCAGTTCTGTATTTTTCCGGCGTTCCAACTCAGCTTCTTTTTCTGCCTGCTCGGTTGCCATGCGTGTTTGTATCTGCTTAAGCCGTTGGGCGCTGTCCTGCCCCACTACAGCCGTCTGCACCTCTATAAACTGTTCCAGGTGAGTGTAGGCATTTTCATAATCACCTTTTAGCTTATAGGCTTCTGCCAATGCTTTTTGTATTTGAAATTCTTTTGTCTTGGCGCCTATTTCCCTAGCAACAATCAATCCTGCTGAAAGCCATTCCAGGGCATTGTCAGGTTTTCCCGTAGCGATCATGAGTTTACCCAGTTCGTAAGCCGAAGTTATAATGCCTTGTTTATGATTTACTGCTTTTCTTATCTCATAACTTTCTTTAAAATATTTTTCAGCTTCTTCATACTGCCCAAGTTTTCTGCAAATCACCCCCAAGTCATTTAAGGCGCGGCTAAGGCCTATATCATGCCCCACTTCCCTGTATAGCGGAATAGCCCTGGTAATATAATCATGAGCCAGATCAAATTGTTCCCTGTTAATACATATAGAGCCAAAAATGGTAAGCCCCCGCGCCATGCCATAGGTGGAATTTGTTTCTTGGATGATGGCCATAGCTTCTGTAGATATCTTCTCGGCAGCATCATAATCCTTCGTTTCAAAGTATAAGATTGCCAGGGTATAATACGTCCACGATTTCTTAACAGATGCAGGGCAATCCCTGCAAAGCTTTATAGCTTCCTGCGAAATCCGGAAAGCCTCATCGTAATTACCTTTACTTATTCTACTGTTAGAGATAAGGTTGAGGCATATTGCTTCGCCTTCTTTATCGCCAATACCTTGGTATACGGCAATTGCTTTATTCGCATATTTTAAAGTATCCTCATATTTTGCTTTTGCCCAGCTATAGTAACATAAGCAGGAAAGGTGATCAGCATAGCCCTTAGGATAATTGATAGTTTTAAGTACATCTGCGCACAATAAGGCCTTCTCGTAACAGAGGTCTGTATACACCATGGAATCCATATATAACCAGCAAAAGGCATTGAGCGCATCTACTTGCTTATAGGGGTCTGTCAGCGTTGTATAATCCTTCTCAAAGGCGAGAATTTTATTGAGCATTACCTTTTCAGCCATAGCAAACAAAAATACACAGATTTTAAACATTGCCGGGGGAGTGGTCACTATCATAACATTCACAGTCATTGACTACCCAAAATATGCCGTTTTGTGCCGTTTTTATTTGAGTTTGTAAAGTTCATAAAGTAAAAAGTGGAGTACATAAGAACTTTATAAACTTTCACCTTTATGAACTGCTTTTTTCCCCATCTTTGTACTCTCTATGGAAGAAAGTATACTCATCCTCGATTTTGGTTCCCAGTTTACACAGCTTATTGCCCGCCGGGTAAGGGAATTGAATGTGTATTGCGAAATTCACCCGTATACGCAGTTCAGTGGTCAGTTGTCAGAGGCCAGTCGTCAGTTGTTGAAGAATGCAAAGGGAGTTATACTGTCGGGCAGCCCCTTTTCAGTTTACGATACCGATGCGCCTAATGTAAACCTCGATGAGCTGATAGCCCAGCCAATTACCAAATCGTCAAATCATCAAATCATCAAATTGCCTTTACTTGGTATATGTTACGGAGCACAGCTTATGGCTAAGAATTGGGGTGGCAATGTGGCACGTTCCAACACCCGTGAATATGGCAGGGCACACCTTAATATTATTAGCAACGACAATGACTTACTGAAAGGATTAAGCCCTAAAAGCCAGGTTTGGATGTCGCATGGAGACACTATTTCGGCTATACCAAAAGGCGCCAAACTGATTGCCAGTACCGATAGTGTGGAAGCTGCCGCTTTTAAGCTGGACGGGCAAAATATTTATGGCATACAGTTTCACCCCGAGGTGTATCATACTACCGAAGGCGCTAAACTGCTGAAGAACTTTGTAGTGAATATCTGCGGTTGTTCCCAAAACTGGACACCCGACTCGTTTATAGATTCTACTGTAAAACAGTTACAGGAGAAAATTGGAAATGATAAAGTTGTATTAGGGCTTTCGGGTGGGGTTGACTCGTCGGTTGCCGCGGTATTGCTGCACAAAGCCATAGGCAAAAACCTCTACTGCATTTTTGTAGATAACGGACTTTTGCGTAAAGATGAATTCGAAAGCGTACTGCATTCCTATAAAGATATGGGACTGAATGTAAAAGGCGTAGATGCTAAAAATATGTTCTATTCCGCATTAGCAGGAATTGAAGATCCGGAAAAGAAACGCAAAGCCATTGGCCGTGTTTTTATTGAAGTATTCGACCAGGAAGCACAAAAAGTGAAAGATGTAAAATGGCTGGCACAAGGCACCATTTATCCCGATGTAATTGAATCGGTAAGCGTTAAGGGGCCATCTATGACTATTAAATCACATCACAATGTAGGGGGGCTTCCGGAAAAAATGAATTTGAAAATCGTTGAGCCTCTTAATACCCTCTTTAAAGATGAAGTCCGCAAAGTGGGTAAAGCATTAGGTGTTGACGAAAACATAATCGGCAGGCATCCTTTCCCGGGACCGGGCCTTGCTATACGTATTCTGGGAGATGTAACCCCTGAAAAAGTCCGTTTACTGCAAGATGCAGATGCCATTTTTATAGAGAACCTTAAATCGCATAATCTCTATAATGAAGTTTGGCAGGCAGGTACTATACTATTGCCAGTGCGTTCAGTCGGGGTGATGGGAGATGAACGCACGTATGAGAATGTAGTTGCACTAAGAGCCGTAACATCTACCGATGGAATGACAGCCGATTGGTGCCATTTGCCTTATGATGTATTGGGTAAAATATCTAACGATATTATAAATAAAGTGAAAGGAATTAATCGAGTGGTTTATGATATTAGTTCTAAACCACCTGCAACTATCGAATGGGAATGAGTAGAAAGTTTTTCAGCCCTCACACTAAAGGGATGCCTGTTCGTCACTGCGAGGAACGAAGCAGTCTTGCCCTAAAATTAAGTATTCGAATTTGTAAGATTGCTTCGCAAAGCCTCGCAATGACGATAAAACTATTTAAAGCCCCTATAGGGGTTTGGGGCAAGTATGCACAGGCCTTTTGCTTTATAGCATTAAGTCCTGTTGTTATTCATGCGCAAAACAATACTGGAGATGCTCCTGTTAAAGTAAACGGGAAAAAATATTACAGGCATATTGTCATAAAAGGAGAAACCGTTTACGGCATTGCAGAGAAATATAATGAGCAGCCGAAAGACATTGTTTTAGAAAACCCCAATGCTATTAATGGCGTTCATCCCGGCGATACATTGATGATCCCGCTTATTGTCAAGTCCGCCACTATGGATACTTCTTCTGCAAAGGGCAATTATATTTATCATGATGTGGTAGGAAAGGAAACGCTCTATTCTCTTTCAAAGGAATACAATACCACCGTTGGCGCTATTGACAGCCTTAATCCTGAACTCGCAACAAAGGGCTTGAAAAAAGGAGACCGGATACGTATTCCTATTGCACAGCCTGCAACTGTATCCGGAAACAAACCTCCGGAAAAGCATCAGGCAACTAAAGATACATCGCATGGACAAATAACAAATAAAAACGAAGCACAGGCATACAAGAATTTGGTTGGAGGAGGTCATGTTCCCGCTGATACCACTAAAGCAACTACCAAAGACACCGGCAGGAAAATGAACCGTTACAATATTGCACTCATTATGCCTTTTGCCCCCGAAGGCTCTGATACCATTCGCTTAAGCCGCCTGGAGGAAGGCACAGCGCAAATACCGCAGATAACTCAGGTTTCATTTGATTTTTACCACGGGCTTGTACTGGCTTTTGATTCGCTGGCAAAAAAAGGATTCTATGTAAACCTGCGCATATTTAATGTTTCATCGGGCTCCGACAGTTCATCCCGCTCCATTGATTCTATTTTAAAAAGTCCTGAAATACTTAAAATGAATCTCATCATAGGGCCGCCATATCCTTCCAACTATAGAAGGGTTGCACGTTTTGCAGGCATACACCGCATTCCTATCGTTTCCCCTCTTTCCAGTGAAAGTTATGTATTGAAGAATAATCCGTGGACGAGCAAAATAATACCCTCTCCGCTTACAGAAACCGAAATAGAAGCAAATTATATTGCCGCACATTACAGCCACGATAATATCATAGTCATTCATAACAGGGAATCCAATGATGAATATTACGAAGTTTTCAAAAAGACCTTTAAGAAAGCAGATTCGGCTTTAGGCCACAAGGATACGCTGTGTTATGCAGAAAGCATTGGAGGTGTGAGCGGACTTGCAACCAAAATAAGCAAAAGCCTGGTTAATGTAATTGTTATGCCATACCAGGGTGCGCCCTTCGTAGCAAAATTTGTGAATGAACTTGCCAACTCAAAGTATGCCGATGACGATTCACTGGTGTTATTCGGAATGCACAACTGGGTAAAGAATGATGCGCTTGCAGCAGATAACCTCGATACATTGAATTTTCATTTCTCTTCCAACGAATATGTAGATTATAAGGACTATTCTACTAAGAAATTCATAGCTAATTACCGCAGCATTTACCTTTCAGAGCCAAGCTACTTTTCTTATGAGGGATATGATGCAGCTATGTTCTACGGTAATCTTTTATACACCTACGGAACCGATATTCAGAACCATTTGGGCGATACTAAATACAGGGGATTGCAAACCTCATTCGATATGATACGAAGCAACGCAACTACCGGCTTTGAAAACAAAGCAGTTTATATACTCGAATATAAAAACTATACGGAGAAGTTAGATTCGAAGTAGAAGTTATTCAACCTTATTTACCGTTCAAAATCTTAAACAGCTCGTCCAGTTTTGGAGTGAGGATAATATCTGTCCTCCTGTTTTTTTGTCTTGCTTGTGAAGTCTTTGCAGGGTCAACCGGATCATACTCGCTAACGCCCGAAGCCATTAAACGAGAAGGATTTATTTTTGCATCCTGTAAAAGAATTTTTACGATGGAGGTCGCTCGCATAACGCTTAAATCCCAATTATCTTTAATATCTCCGTTGCCATGCATGGGCACATCATCGGTGTGGCCTTCCACCATCACATCTATATCCGGATTCGATTCCAATGCTTGTGCAAGCTTGTTTAAAGCCTCAATGCCTTCAGGCTGAACTTTGGTGCTTCCGCTTGGAAACAGCAAAGCCTCATCCATGGATACATATACTTTCCCGTTCTTTTCATAAACAGAAATACCTTTATCGGCAAAGCCGAGTAGGGCAGCTGTAATTTTCCTTTTAAGCGCATCTAACGCAGAATCTTTTCGGTTCAAAATATTTTCCAACTCACTCACTCTTGCTTCACGATCACGTAATTTTATATTCAATGAATCGAGATGAATTTTTTCATTGTTGAGCTGGTCTTCCTTTTCCAATAATTCCGATTCGGTATGTTGCAACTGCTTTGCAATATTCTTACCGTCGGCATCATTACCCGATGTTAATTTGTTATATGATTCCTGCAATTCTTTATTAAGCTTGCTAAGGTTATCATACTTATCAGCTGTTTCACGATAATGATTGCCGCATGTAGAAGTATCGTGCTGCAAGGCACTTAATTCATTCTGAAGCAAATCTATCTTGGCTTTTAATTCGGTACGGCTGGTTTCGCAGGCATCATCAAGCGCCTTAACAGAGTCCAGTTTAGCCTGGCAGGCTTTTCTTTTGTTTTGCTCCTCCGTAAGTTTATTAGCCGGTACACAGGCATAGAATCCAAGAATAATACTTGCCAGCCCTGCTGTGATAATAGTAGTTCTCATCTTAAAAAAAATATTAGAAAAATGGATTATGAAAAGGGCTAATCCCTGTCATTTCAAATCTCCTGACTTATTTCTTCGCTTTAGCGCTATCTGCTTTCTTGGTAGAATCTGCTGCTTTAGCGGCTTCCATAGAGTCTTGCTTATGATTCATTTTTGCTGCATTCAGCAAAGAATCTCTTTGAGCAACTGCAGCTAAAGAATCTGCCTGCTCTTTGGTTGTTTTATTAGCAGAACCGTTACAGGCAGCTAAAATGACACAGGGAATAGCAAATAACAGAAGTTTGGTTTTCATTGTAAATGTTGTTTTATTCTGCAAAAATACCAACAACAAAGGCTATATAAATAGCCGTAAAAAAAACTTATTAACAGGAGGGAGCTATAAACTAAGAGCTAACGCTTCCTCTTCTTTTATTCTCATTCTTTTTTTGTCTGTCGGGGTTTTGTCTTTATATCCGCACAGATGCAGTACGCCATGAATAATGGTGCGCATCAATTCCTTTTGAAAAGCTTGTTTGAATGTTTTGGCGTTTTCCTTCACCCGCTCTATGCTGATAAAAATCTCGCCTTCTATTTTCTTGTTCTCCGAATAATCAAACGTGATGATGTCGGTATAAAAATCGTGGTTGAGGAATTGACGGTTAACCTTTATCAGGTAATCGTCAGTACAAAAAAAACAGGAGATATTTCCGGCTGTTTTGCCTTCTTGTTTTATTGCTTTTTTAATCCAGCTCTTAACCTTTGTTTCTTTTTGCAAAGAAAAATCAAGGTTATCTTCAACACAGAAGGTAATTCCTGATTTAGGCACAACCGTAACTTAATTGGCAAGCATATTGAAGCTAAGGGAAACACAGCGCCCATCTTCGGAGAAGGTAACTTCATCTGCCAAATGCTTCATTAAAAAGATACCTCTGCCGCTCGGTTTTTCAATATTAGCGGGGTCGGTAGGATCAGGCAGATTATTGAAATCGAAACCGGAACCTTCGTCTTTAACTGAAAATATTATTGCTTTAGGGTTTGTTTTAAAGCCTACATGTACTTTTTTAGCCGGATCGGCTTTATTTCCGTGATAAATGGCATTGTTCACCGCTTCGGTCACCCCTACAAGGATATTTCCGTAATGGTCTTCACTTAATTTATAAGTAGAACAAATAGTTTCAATCAGTTTTTCAATAATATGGATTCCTTCTATAGTAGATGGGAGTTCTAATTGTTGATTGTTGACTGAAGCTGTTGGTGCAGTAGTGTCCGAGGAGATGTTTTTCATTCCTGAAAAGAGTTAAAATATTGATTTACCTTATCACGGTAAAATGAGTTTAGGTCCGGTGGAACGGTTTTAAGCAATTCGTCTTGTTTAGTTCGTGCATTATTATACTCCAAAAACGGGTTAGGGTTACCGGAAAATTGCTTTTTAGCTACATGTGATTCAAAATCAGGGCTTTGTCCTTCAGTCTGCTTGGCCTTTTCATACTCCAGCAGGTGTTTTATTATCTGTTGTTGCCGTTGCAAGGTGGCATCTGTTATCTGGCGGTTTACTATATCTTCTTCATTTTTGCTCATTTGCTGCGCAATATCACCTAATTGTCCCGCCCCTTGCTTATCACCCATTTCCTGTTCTGCTTGCTGCATTTGCTCTCTTATATATTGCTGTTGAGCAGCCATTTTTGCCAGTTCTTCGCTATTTCCCTGACCTTGACCGCCCGATTTTTGGCCCGGGCCTGGCTTGCTACCTTGTTTTGGCCCGGGATTTTGACCATTTTTCATCATGGCATTCTTCATTGCATCCAACTGTTTGGATAGCTGTTCCTGCATTTTACGAAGTTGTGCCATAGAAGGCTTGCTACCCATACCACCGGGCTTGTTACAACTGCCTGCACCGGGGGAATGCTTTTGTTTTGCCTGCATTTGCATAGAAGTCAGCGCATCGCTTAACATTAATGCCAAGTTATTAATAGAAGTCATGGAGTATTGCTGATCTGAGGCCGCCTGCGGGGCGTGTCTTTCTTCCATTTGAGCAACTGCCCCTTCCATATTATGGTTAATCTTGTCCATTTCCTGATTCACTATACTTTGAAGCTTGGCGTTCTTTTTGCTAAGGGCATATAAGCTATCGGCAATGGTAGCGGCATTATCCTGCAGTTCTTTTTGCTTATGCGCTATATCGGCATATTGCATATTATTTTGCCCGGATGATTTTACTCTATTCATTAAATCTTCCTGTGCAAACGATAAGGTTACAAGATTATTCAGTATGGTCCGCAAGGTAGCAGCATCGGTAGCATCGGCCTGATCCTCCATTTTCATTTCCATGCTGGAAAGCTGGGCCGACATTTTTTGCATCCCTTGCGATGCATTGTGCTGGGATTTGGATGCCTTACCCGAATTGCTTTTCGAAAGCTCCTGGCTGCTGTTCTCCATATCTTGCTTCACATCCTGAGCTTGTTGTTCCGGGTTTTTATATTCAGTAGGTTCTTCTAATTCGCTATTCTTTTTGTCTAATTCCTCCAGGTTTTTACTCACGTCCTGGAATTCTTTGTTTAGCTCATCCTGCTTTTTTTGCTGTTCCTGGGCAGTAGCTTCTTTATTATTTTTTGAATCCTTAGAATCTTTAGAGTCTTTGGAATCCTTACTCAATTGCTCTTGCTTTTGAGCCAGTGAATCGAGGCGTTGTTGATTTTCTTTCAAGCCTTGTTGAAAGTCAAGCCGCTTGAATAATTCAAGTGTGCGCTCCAATTCCTTTTTAAAATCCTGGTTATCGGCGGTTAGTTTTTCCAATTGCTGCTGCACCTCGTTCTTATTCAATTTATCCATCAACTTTTGCAGCTCCTCCAGTTTCTTCTTGATGCTATCGTTCGCTAATTGATTGAAGAGTTTTTGCAATTCATCCTGCTTGGCCATTAAGTCAGAATCTTTCTTTTGAAAATCCCATTGCTTCTGGCTATTTTGTTTGTTCTGTTTGGCGATTTCTTCTGCCTTTTTTTGTAGATCGAGTTGCTGTTGAAGCAGATTGTCTATTTTCTTTTTATCGGCCCAGTTTAAATCCTGCTTATTATAAAGGTCTGCCCGCTCCTGCTCCATCTGGCTCTGCACCTGATATGCCTGCTGCACCGCTTTGCTGATATCGTTCTGAATATGAGTATTATTATCTTCCGTATTCTTAACAATATCCGACAGGGTAGGGACTTTAAAAAACATGGGGTTCGTCCTCATGGATTTAGGGCCGTTAACACCGTCATTGTCCCAAACCTGGAAATAATATTCCATTTGCTGTCCGGGCGCAAGAGCCAGCGTATCCATATCCCAATAAAAATAAAAAGGCTGCTGTGTGGTATTCTTAGTAAGGCTGATATCCGATTTATGAATTACGCCGGATGTGGAGGAAGAGTCATCTGAATTATAAATGCGGTAAATAAATTGCAAGCGTGTAAACCCATAATCATCCTTAATACTTCCGTTAAAATATAATTGTTTAGAAGAAGTGGAATCTTGCTTTTGCTCTACCTGTATAGAGGGATAAAGATCGGGGATTACCTGTATGACATACTTCACCGAATCGTGGTTAGTGAAATATTGATTGGATGCGGAAACAGAATAATTTTCATTTTGCATGAACCTTTTTTTGTAGGTATAGGCATCTTTGGCGGAAGGATTTAATACATTGGTAGAATCATTAAATTTCAGTTGAAGCTTATCTGTATTATTCGTATTGAAATTCCATTGTACAACCGTTCCTTGCGGAATAGACAGATCGCCCGTATTATGCAAGGCTTCATCTTTTTTGCCAATGTAAGCGGGGTAATGGAGAATGATATCAAAACCTGATAATTGCGGCTCGGGCAGCGCTACCAGTTTATACTCTTTCGATTCGTATCCGGCTGCTTTAAATGTAAAGGTTTCATCGTGCTGCACATTCCGGAAGGTGTATTCAAAAGCTACGTTGCTACCTTTATCCATTTTAAAAGTACTTCCTTCATATTGTATGGAAACATCCTGCGGAACCTGGTCGCCTTTTATCTTTAATTTTAATGTAAAATCTTTTTGCTGAATAGCTTTCAAATCTCCATTTTCAATTACAAATTCAAAGGGCGCCACTTTAGGAAAATTGGTGCTGTATTGAAACATTTCTTTAGTTCCCTGCCTTAGCAAAGATGGAACAATGATGCCTGCAAAAATTATTATAAATAAAGGTATAGCAACATAAGGAATATATTTTCGGTTGCGTGAAATATCAATAGCGACGGGAAAATATATGGGTTTTATTTCCCGTATTTTTTGCTCAATTCCGGCTTCCATTAAAGCAACAGTTCCCACTTCCGTCATTTGCCTGTTAAGTTGAATTACATTCAGAAGTTTGTCCTGCACTTCGGTAAAATGTTTACCAATAATTTGTGCAGCATCTTCATAACTCAGTACTTCACCAATTCGATATAACTTGAACAGAGGAATAGCAATAAACTTACCGAGTACAAACAAAATGCCCCCGGCAAAAGTGTAAAATAGAATAGTCCGAAACGTAATACTGAAATCGCCATAATACTCAGCTATTACAATAGCAATGTACAATGACAGGCCAAGTGAAAGCGCATATAAGCCTCCCCTTACGAGTTGGTTTTTATAATACTTGCGTATAAACTCGTCTAACTTAGAAATTAATATGCGATACGATGCCGTCATCCTTATAACCCCCAAATATAGTCTAAAACAGGGAGTAAGCGATGGGCAAGATGTTAATTTTTACTAAGCGGTTAATGGCTTGCAGCTAAAATCTCCAGTATCCTCTGCCTTACCTGTTCTTTAAGGCGGGGCAGGTCATCCGAAGTCATGGTGTCGGTTGCAATAGGTTCTGTCCATATAGCTTTAAGCTTACCTGGTTTCAGTTGCATAAATTTATTGGCAGGGGAAAAGCTGCCCGAATTAAGGATAGTGAGCACGGCTATGGGCAATTTAGTGTCAATCGCCAGGCGGAATGCACCATCTTTAAAGTCAATAAGGGGTTCGGATGTACGGTTACGCGTTCCTTCCGGGAAAAGCACTACCGATATTTTTTCTTTCAGTAAAGAATCCTGCATACGTATTACACTTTTAGCCCTGTCTTCTTTGCTTTTCCGGTCAACCGTTATATATAGACGCTTCACAACATATCCAATTAAAGGGATTTTAGTAACCTCTTCTTTGGAAAGAAAGCGGAAAGTATTTACACATGCCCTTGCAAATAGGGGTATATCTAATTGCGAGCGGTGATTACAGACAAACACGTATGGCTGTATGGGATTAATCAGTTCCTTTCCTTTTATATCAAGCCGGATAAAGAAACACGCAAACAGAAAGCTCGCCCAAAACCTTGATACCCTATGCCCCTGAATGGGAGCTTTATCTTTAGGCGTGAAGGTAAAAATTACTACATAACAGGGAATAACAATAAAGAAAGACAATATCACAATCAATACTGCATAAAGTCCAAACAAAGTCATTAAAAACTGGACAAAAATATTTGCGTCTTTTTTCAAAGTCTTACAAAATGAGAGTACAAAGGTAAGTTGTTTGGGAAAAGAGAGGAATCAAGCACTTATTTACCGCCACAAGCCTATATCGAAGCCGAAATTAATTACAGGGTTTGTGAAAGGGTTGTATAGGGAATTATTGAAATTCCATAAGACATAAACGCAAAAGAAAGCCTTGCTTGATACCGGCTCTTTATAACCTAAACCGGCCATAGGTAATGAAAGATATCCTCTACCTACCTGGTAAGAATAAGGGCTAGGCTCAGGAACATTAATCACATCGAATTCACCCATTATAAATATTTTGGAAAGGTCATCGGGCAAAAAATACAGGGCAGAGACTCTTCCTCCGTAGGCGCTTGCCGTGAGGCCATAGCCATAAATGCTGGCATCCAAACTTTCGTATTGGTATATGGGGCCAAAACCCACCATAAAACTCGGGTTGAAATGATAACTCAAAAGGGGTTCAAGTTCCACCACAGTATATTGACCAAACTGTAATATAAAACTTCCGCCGAGCGATAAGTGATCGGCAAATCCATTAATTGGTAAATCTGATATATGCTCGGGCGGCGGCGGAGAAGTTTCGTCACCAGGCCTTACGTATTGCGCCTGCATACTGATTGTTATACATAAGAACAAAACACCAATTAGCTTCTTCATATTAATTACCTATTGCTCTTTTCTCTGATATAGTTGTTTAACGTATCCTTGCCCACTTTTATTTTGCCGCTTGCTTTATTACCGAACAAAGGTGCTTTTACACCATCTCTTACTTTTTGATTGGAAACAAACACTCTTGCTTCATCCCATAAGCCTTGATCAATAAATGAATTTAAAAGCTTTGCCCCGCCTTCCACTATTACCGATTGTATATTTCGCTTATATAACTCGCTGAGTATATTAGTAAGGTTGTCTCCTTTAAATTTAACTTTTACATATTCCACATTACCGGCCATTGAACTTTTCTTATCGTTTAACACAATAACAGAAGCAAAGTTATTAAATATCTTAGAATTGTAAGGGGTTCTGAGGCTTCTATCCACTACTATCCTTATGGGAGACCTGCCCTTTATTTTGCCAGAGGCAAGACGAGTTGTAAGCATGGGGTCATCCATAATAACGGTATTTGTTCCTACCATAACTGCCTGTTCTTCACTTCTCCATGCATGGGACAGTTTGTCGGCTTCAATTCCTGTTATTTTTAGAGGCTTCTCCACCTTTTTTCTTTTCTTGTCTATATATCCATCCTTTGTCATTGCCCATTTTAGAATAATGTATGGACGCTTCTCGCGGTGAAAAGTAAAAAAACGTTTATTCAAATCCATGCATTCTTTTTCCAGAACACCGGTAATTATATCGCATCCGTGGCGCATAAGTTTAGCAATGCCTTTTCCTTTTACCAGCGGGTTAGGGTCAATAGAACCTATCACTATTTTTTTAATTCCGTATTTTACTATCGCATCGGCACATGGTGGAGTTTTGCCATGATGGGCGCAGGGTTCAAGAGAAACATAAAGGGTGGATCCTTTTAATTGCCTTTTATTTTCAACAGACCTGATGGCATTTATTTCAGCATGAGCAGCGCCGAATTTTTCATGGTACCCCTCCCCTATTACTTTTCCATCATAAACAATAACGCAACCGACCATAGGGTTGGGACTTACATTGCCCAACCCTTTACCGGCCAGTTGCAGGCATTGTTTCATGTATTTTTCGTGTATCTTCAATTGGATATTTATTATTTTCGTAAATTCTATTTTTGCTTAAACTTAAAACATGAAATTAAAGGAATTGAAAAACCTTTTCAATAATGAATTGAAAAATATATATTCACGTGAGGAATCGCAAACCATTCTGAATTATATATTGATTGATGCACTTAAAATTCCAAAGTTAACCATACTATCTCAACCGGAACTGGAATTGAATACAAATCAGTCTGAAAAAGTTCACACTCTTTTGGATGACCTGAAGAAAGGTATTCCTGTTCAGCATTTACTGGGAACGGCACATTTTTATGGAATGATGCTAAAAGTTACTCCCGATGTATTGATTCCAAGACAAGAGACAGAGGAGCTCGTGGATTGGGTTATTAAAGACAACCCCGGAGCAAAATTGAGAATTTTAGATGCCTGCACCGGTAGCGGCTGCATTGCGCTTGCCCTTAAAAAAAACCTGACCGAATCTGCAATAACGGCTATTGACGAGTCGGAAGAAGCCTTGGTAATAGCAGAAGAAAATGCAAAAGTCTTAAACCTTGCTATTAACTTTAAAAAAGCAGATGCCCTAAATCTGGAGCAGGAGCTAAAAAATCATTCGTATGATGTTATTGTTTCCAACCCACCTTACATACCTATGGAGGATATGGAACATGTGCAGAAAAATGTATTAATGTATGAACCGCATTTTGCTTTGTTTGTTCTTGATAAAGCACCGCTAATGTTTTACGAGGCAATAGCCAGATTTGCCAGGAAGTCTATTGCTGTTACACTGTATTTCGAGATTTATGAAGACTTCGGGGAGAAGCTGGTGGAACTATTGAGCAATATGGGCTTTAAAGACATTACCCTAAAAACAGATTTGAATGGTAAAGACAGGATGATCAAGTGCAGCTATTTTTAATTAATTTTACATCCATATACGAGTATGGACAAGAAAGAGGTTGAAAAAGAAATAAAGCGTTTATCGGAATTAATTGAGGAGCATAATTACAATTATTATGCCTTGTCCAGCCCCGTTATAAGTGATTATGAGTTTGACAGATTATTGGAACAACTCATTAAACTGGAGAAAGAATTCCCGGAACTTGTTAAGCCTGATTCCCCTTCACAGCGTGTGGGCGGATACGTTACCAAAGAATTTAAACAGGTAAAGCATAAGTACCCTATGCTTTCCCTTGGCAACACTTATTCAGAAGAAGAACTTAATGATTTTGACGAAAGAGTAAGAAAAGTAGTGGGGGATGATTTGGAATATGTTTGTGAATTGAAATATGATGGTGTCGCTATCAGCCTTATATATAAAAACGGTTTATTGGACCAGGCAATTACCCGGGGTGACGGCACGCAAGGCGATGATATTACAGTTAATGCACGTACCATTCGAAGCATCCCTTTAAAACTGCACGGGCATGGGTATCCCGATGAATTTGAAATGCGGGGAGAAGTTTATTTGCCGTTAAAAATATTCGACAAAATAAATAAAGAGCGTGAAGATGCAGGCGATGAGCCTTTTGCCAATCCGCGAAATTCTGCTTCGGGAACATTAAAAATGCAGGATTCTGCAGAAGTTGCTCGGCGGAATTTAGACAGCACACTCTATTATATCCTGGGGGAACACCTGCCTTTTCAGGAACATTACGAAAGCCTTCAACATGCAAAGAAATGGGGTTTTAAGATTTCAGAATATACTGAATTAGTAAAGAACATAAAGGGGGTTCATGCCTTTATTGCCAAATGGGAAAAGAAACGCCATGATTTACCTTTTGATATTGACGGAATAGTTATAAAGCTAAATTCATTCAAACAACAGATGATGCTAGGCCTTACAGCCAAATCACCTCGATGGGCAATAGCATACAAATACCAGGCAGAGCATGCATCTACCACCCTTACCAGTATTTCATTCCAGGTAGGCCGGACCGGTGTGGTAACACCTGTAGCAAATCTTCACCCTGTGTTATTGGCAGGTACTGTTGTGAAGAGGGCAACCCTGCATAATGCGGATAACATCAAAAAATTAGATATACGCATTGGCGATACGGTGTGGGTGGAAAAAGGGGGAGAAATCATACCAAAAATTACTGAAGTTGATTTATCGAAAAGAAAAGCGAATTCCGCTCCTGTTGAATTTCCAACTCACTGCCCCGAATGTGCTGCAAAACTTATAAGACGAGAAGGAGAAGCACAGCATATCTGCCCCAATGAAAAGAACTGCCCTCCCCAGATAAAAGGCAAAATAGAACATTTTGTAGCGAGGCGAGCCATGAATATTGAAAGCATGGGCAGCGAAACCATTGATCTGCTATACAAGTCAGGCTTGGTAACTAACATTGCCGACTTATATAATCTGAATACAGAAAAAATTATCCCATTGGAGAGAATGGCTGAGAAGTCCGCGGCAAATATTATTGAAGGTATTGAGGTCTCAAAAAAAGTTCCGTTTGAAAGAGTTCTCTTTGCGCTTGGCATAAGGCACATCGGTGAAACATCCGCTAAAAAATTGGCCTATCATTTCAAAAATATAGATGCTCTTGAAAAAGCAAGTCTTGAGGACCTGCTCAATGTTTCGGATATAGGTGAGGTAGTAGCCAAAAGCATACAGGAATTTTTTAGCGATGCATATAACAAAAATATATTGGAAAGACTGCGTGAAAAAGGGCTACAGTTTGAGCTTGATGCCGGGGAAATGGCTTTGTTCAGTACCATCCTCGAAGGCAAATCATTTGTTATTTCGGGCGTATTTACTAAACATTCCAGAGATGAAATGGTAAACATGATAGAGAAAAACGGCGGAAAACATATAGCTTCCATTTCTAAAAAAACCTCTTACATTATTGCCGGAGATAACATGGGCCCGGCTAAAGCCGAGAAGGCAAAAAAACTGAATATTCCCTTTATTACCGAAGACGAGTTTGTGAAAATGATTGAGAATAAATAATAACCATTTGAAAACCTTAAAATATCTAGTATATCCTTTTTCATTATTATACGGAATGATAGTTACCGGGCGTAACTTTCTTTTTGATATTGGTATTATACGTTCACACCGTTTTCCACTATGGGTTATTTCTATTGGAAATCTTTCGGTGGGCGGTACGGGCAAATCTCCACATGCAGAATATATTGCACGCTTACTCGAACGCCTCACTAAAAATTACGAGAATCTGGACCTGCCTTTTAATAAGATTGCTATATTAAGCAGGGGGTATGGAAAAGCAAACAGCGGATTTCTTCTTGTCAATACTACAAGTACCGCAAAGGAAGTAGGTGATGAACCGCTGCAACTGAAAAGAAGATTGGATGATGTATACGTTGGGGTGGATGAAAAAAGGGTGAACGGAATAAAAACATTATTGACTTTGAATCCAACGCTAAGAGCCATAGTACTTGATGATGCTTTTCAGCACCGTTATGTGAAACGGGACATATCTATTCTGCTTACCAATTATAATGCTCCATTTTACAAGGACTGTATGCTGCCTGCAGGCAGATTAAGGGAACCCCGCCGCGGATATAAACGCGCTCAATTTATTATTGTAACGAATACGCCTCCTACTATTACTGATATTGAGAAAAAGCTTATTCAAAAGGATATTAACCCGAAACATAAACAAAAAGTGTTTTATTCAAGCATACTATATCAGCCTCTTGTTCCGGTATTCACAAGTAGCGCCACAATCCCTGAGATAGACAAGAACTGTTCTGTAGTGCTGCTTACAGGTATTGCCAACGCCCATAGCTTATATAATCATCTGGCAGAAATGGCAAGAGATGTCATTCATATTCCCTTTCCCGATCATCATGTTTTTAATTCTTCCGATATCGTAAAAGTTAGTAAGTCATTTGATGCTATTAGCAACCCTATTAAAATTATTATAACCACTGAAAAAGATGCCATGCGGCTGCAATCGGGTAGTTTAGTAACAGAATTCGGAGCAGCCCCTGTCTATTATTTGCCTATAACAGTAAAAGTACATGAAGAAGACAAATTGGAAGAAGCCATTATCAGTGGCCTTCATCCTTTGGGTACTGATAAACCAATACGCAAATTGGTGAAACGATAAAATTAGTTGAAAACACTATTTTTACAAATTAAAAGATACTGACTTTATTTTAACCCTTTAACACACCCACCTATGTCAGCCCTTAAGGAATTTAAAAAATTTGCCATGCAGGGCAATGTAATTGACCTTGCCATTGGTATTGTAATTGGTGCCGCTTTTAGTAAAATTGTCACCTCATTGGTAGAGGACCTTGTTACACCTGCCGTTTTAACCCCGGCTTTAAAAGCTGCAAAACTTGCCGACTTAAGCCAGCTGGTGATTCCGGGAACAGCTATTAAATACGGTAACTTCCTGTCTAACATCATATCTTTTATTATTGTTGCCGGATCATTGTTCATTCTAATCCGATTAATAAATAAAGCCAAGAAGAATGAACCTGCTCCCCCACCCGCACCAAAGGAAGTAACTTCAACCGATGCTCTTTTGATAGAAATACGAGACCTGCTAAAAAATAAAAGCTGACTATTTGCAGTCAGCTTCTATTGGGTTGAAAAAAATATACGTTCAGGCTTGTTTATTCATGTATTTGAGGTTTACTGCATACATGATAACAAAAGCAATACCAATTATTGCATCAAACATTGTTCCGGCCATACCTATGAACCCGCCTACAATATAAATGGGAAGCATAATGAAGATAAGTATTCCGGCAACATATAAGTAAAATCCGGATTTTTTCAATTTTAACATCATAATAGCGCCAAACAGAGTCAACAGGCAAGACACTAACTTAGCAAGAGCTGATTCTTTTATTTTATCAGGGGTCATATTTTCCGCCGCTGCCTGAAACAGGCTTTTTATAAAACCCGGAGTCTGTTGGGTTTCCATTCGCTCAACATTTTTGCTATTGATAGCAGAAACCGTATCGGCTGTAGCAAAACTAAATATGGAGCCAAGTACACCAAATCCACTGCCAATAAAAGTAAGAATACAAATCACAAGTAGAAAAGTATTTTTGACTCCGGTTGGAGTTACAGGAGTAGAAGGTGCCAAATTTTCTGAAGGAGTTGTTTCCATATTTTTTTGATTTATTTATTGATACAAATATATAAATATAACGGATTGGGTAAATAACCCCTTGAAAAGAGAACCACGCAAAGAACCCAAACCCCTAACTTTCTTGATTATGAATTGCGGAATTCAACTTTTCAGCTTTATTTGGTTTTCACAGATATAATACACATCTGTAATTATTACTACTTTTATAAGCTCTTTAAACCATATACTTATAACAAATGAAAAAGGAACTGACTATTAATATTGCTGTTTTAGGGACACTATTATTATCGATGATTGCCTGCAATACTAATAATACGGCCACAGTAGACGATAGAAGTAAAGACACGTCCAAAGTTATTAATCAGGCTGCAACCACTGCTAATACCAATACGGCTGCAGATGCCTTGCCTGATTTGCTTGAAATAGGAGCAACTATAAAAAACTCCGGCTTAAAATTTATTCCGGGGCTTACGAATCCTGTAAGCGATGTGAGCCAATATAATACCGCCTTCGATAAAGAAATTAACATGGGTATTTACTTTGCTGATTTGTCATATTGCACGTTAAATAAACAAAATCAAAAATCAATCGGTTATTTAAAAGCAGTTAAAACAATTGCGGATGATATCGGCATTGGCCAGATATTTGGATCGGGTACTTTTGCTCAAAGGTATCAGGCTAATTTAGACAATGCGGATTCGCTTGCGGCAATTGTAGCAGATATGCAAGCGAAAGCCGACAATATGCTAAAAGGAGGTATGAAACGAAATGATATGCGGTCAGTGATTTATTCGGGTGCATGGATTGAAAACATGTATATCGGGGCCAAGGTTAATACCCAATCAAAAAACAACGATGCAGGTTTTCAAGTTGTGGAACAAATGACCCTGCTTGATAATATTTTAAAAGTATTAGATGGATATCGAAGCGTGGATCAGCATTATCAAGATTTATATACCGACCTAAAGCAAATTGCAGATATTTACCGTGCTTTTGATGAAGTAAAGAATTATAATCCTAATAATCAAAAAGCTTCGTCACTCATGAACGAGCATGCCAAAAAGCTTACAGAGTTATTGGAAGCGCTTCATTCAAAATATATCAAATAAAAGAATGCAGGCAAACCGATGAAGTTTGCATTACAGGAATACGCCGATAATTTTATTATGAAAGAGCCTCGCAGGAGACTCGAACTCCCGACCTACTGATTACGAATCAGTTGCTCTACCATCTGAGCTAACGAGGCTTCTATTATTTAGTCTTTATCAAATAGTAATTCTTTTTACCTTTTTGGGCAAGTATGTAATGCTGTCTGATAAGATTATTTTTTCCTATTGAATAGTTAACGTCTTCTACTTTTTCTTTATTGATAAATACCCCGCCACCTGCAAGCATTTTTTTTGCCTCGCCTTTGGAAGGGAAAATATTGGTACTCACACTCAGGAAATCAATAATAGGAATACCCTTTTCAATCTCGGAAAGCGGAACACTTACCTGTGGCACGCCTTCAAATACAGCCTGAAGGTCTTGCTCTGAAAGTTTTTGCAGGCTTTCACTCGTACCACGCCCAAAAAGCAGCTCAGAGGCTTCCACGGCAAAATCATAGTCTACTTCTGAATGAACCCGAATAGTAACATCCTTTGCGAGGGCCTTTTGCAATATCCGTAAATGCGGAGCAGTGTTATGCTCAGCTTCCAATGATTCAATTTCAGTTTTATCAAACAACGTAAATATCCGAATGTACTTTTTAGCGTCCTCATCTGAAACATTCATCCAGAATTGATAAAATTTGTAGGGAGATGTTTTATTCGGATCCAGCCACACATTGCCTTCTTCGGTCTTACCGAATTTCGCCCCGTCAGCTTTGGTAACTAAATGAGTGGTTAATGCAAAAGCTTCTCCATCACCCATCTTCTTAATTAGTTCTGTCCCGGTAACAATATTACCCCATTGGTCAGAACCACCCATTTGCAGTTTGCAATTTTTATTTTTCCATAGGTAGTAAAAGTCATAGCCCTGAACAAGCTGGTAGCTGAACTCAGTAAAAGATATTCCATTTTCCATGCGGCTTTTAACGGAGTCTTTGGCCAGCATATAGTTTACGGTAATATGCTTGCCGGCATCCCGTATAAAATCTAAAAACCGGAACTCTTTAAACCAATCATAATTATTTACTATTTCCGCAGAATTCTCTCCACAATTAAAATCAAGGAATTTCTCCAGCTGCTTGCGCTGAAAACTCAGATTATGTTCTAAGATATCTACAGTGAGTAAGTTTCTTTCTTGGGATTTACCGGAAGGGTCTCCTACCATGCCGGTTGCTCCGCCCACCAATGCAATAGGCTTATGTCCTGCTTTTTGAAAGTGAAGCAAGGTCATAATTTGAGCCAGGTTGCCCACACCTAATGAATCGGAAGTAGGATCGAAACCGATATACCCTGTTACCGGACCGCTATTCAACAACTTGTCGGTGCCCGGCATAATATCGTGCAACATCCCCCTCCAGCTTAATTCTTCTGTAAAACTTAGTTTCATGAGCCGCCAAAGATAAGAAGTTTCTAAAGTTAAAAGTTCATAAAGTTTATAAAGCAAGGGGTTATTTAACTTTAGAAACTTTTACCTTTACGAACTTTATAAACTCAGGATGATATTTGTAACCGGAGGTACAGGTTTTTTAGGTGCATATCTGCTGACTGAACTGGTTAAGCAAAATGAGCCTGTTTCAGCATTGAAAAGGCCTGCAAGCAGTACTTTATACACCGAAAAACTGTTTACCCTTCAATACGGAGCCGAAGGAAGCGCTTTATTCCAAAAAATAAAATGGGTAGAAGGAGATATTCTTGACCCTTGGTCGCTATCAGAGGCTATGAAAGGAGTAAATGAAGTCTATCATTGTGCGGCTGAGGTAGATTTACGGGACGATAACCCGAACTCAATTATTACAACCGCAGAAAAGGGAACAGAGAACCTGGTGAATGCTGCGTTGGTAATGGGAATTGAAAAGTTTTGCCATGTCAGCTCCGTAGCAGCCCTTGGAAAACCTGCAGATGGAGATATTACGGAAGAATGCTTTGAAGAATTTTCTTTCAAAAATGCCCCCTACTCTATTGGAAAGCATTTAGCAGAACAGCAGGCATGGAGGGCAAATGCAGAGGGATTGAAGGTAGTAGTAGTATCACCGTCCATTATTATGGGGCCTTGGGGCAATTTCAGTAATGGCAGCATGAGTATGTTCCCATTTATAGATAAAATATCCCGATTTTACACAGGAGGTATTATGGGTTTTGTAGATGTACGCGATGTGACAAACATTATGTTGCTTTTAATGAAAAACGGACCCTATAACGAACGTTTTATTGTTAATTCAGAGAACCTGAGCTTTAAAGATTTCTTTACCGGTATTGCAAAGGGCATTAATAAGTCATTACCTAAATACAGATTAAATGCTTTTACCCTTAAACTATTTCAATTTTTCAATAACCTGACCGGCAAACAAAAAATCAGCAGTACCATGGTGGAACATGCCACAGGCATACACAACTTTAACAACAAGAAGGTAAAGGAAGCTTTGAAATATACATTTATGCCGGTGGCCGACAGCATTGCAGCCACAGCTAAATTCTACATGAATGAGAGGAGGAGAAAATAAAACAGACAGAATTATATTGGGTATAGACCCCGGTACTACCATCATGGGATATGGCTTAATTAAGATAAGCGGTAAAGATGCCAGCCTTATTCACATGGATATTATTACCCTGAATAAACTGCCCGACCATTTTTTAAAACTCAAAAAAATATTTGAAGAAACAGTTCGTATTATTGAATATTACAAACCGGATGAAGTGGCTTTGGAAGCGCCTTTTTTTGCAAAAAACATCCAATCCATGTTAAAACTGGGGCGTGCCCAGGGTATTTCTATGGCAGCAGCGCTTCATCATAATTTACCTGTGTTTGAATACTCTCCGCGCAAAGTAAAACAATCTATTACCGGAAAAGGTTCTTCCAGTAAGGAGCAGGTAGCTACTATGCTGCAACGGATACTTGCAATAGAATCACTCCCAAAAAAGTTAGATGCTACCGATGCACTTGCGGTAGCAATATGTCATTTCTTTCAAAATAGAATTGGTGCAAGTTCTAAGCCGGCCAAAAAATTCAACAGCTGGCAATCCTTTATAAGCGAAAATCCGGGTAAGATTAGCGGGCTATAGATAGCTGATTATTTCTTCCTGAACTTGTTTGAACTCCTCAGGGGTCATTTTAACTTTTTCGTTTGCAAAAGCCATATCACTAACCCTATCAATCGGAACAAGATGGAAGTGTGTGTGTGCGACTTCTATCCCAATCAATGTAAGGCCTACACGTCTACAGGGAACAGCCTTTTTTATGGCTATCGCAATTTTTTTAGATAGCAGCATTAATTCGGAAAGCAATTCATCCTCAACCTCATAAAAACAATCTATTTCTTTTTTAGGGATAACCAATGTATGCCCTCTTTTGAGAGGATTAATATCAAGAAATGCAAGACAGTTTTCAGTTTCTGTTATTTTATAGCAAGGAAGCTCCCCATTAATAATTTTCGTGAAAATGGATGCCATAAGAAGGTAAAGTTTATGATTTATTGAGGTTGTAAAGTTACTTACTTTAAACCTTGCAAAATTAAGGAACTGTTAAATTAAATAGAGACTTCCAATATCTCAAGTGCCATTTCGCCTGCCGGGGTAGTTACTTTCACTTTATCGCCGACTTTTTTGCCCAACAACCCTTTTGCCACAGGTGAGTTTACAGATATTTTTCCTTCCTTAAAATTGGCTTCATTTTCTGTGACAATAGTATAGTTCAAAATGGCCCCAGTTTTCTGATTTTTAATTTTAACCTTGGATAAAATAAGAACTTTGGAATGATCAAGTGTTGAGGGGTCAATTACTTTGGCATTGCTTACTATGTCTTCCATTTTGGATATCTTCAATTCAAGAAGCCCCTGAGCCTCCTTTGCCGCATGATATTCTGCATTCTCCGACAAGTCTCCCTTATCCCTGGCTTCTGCAATTTGGCGCGAAATGGATGGCCTTTCAACGGATTTAAGGTGATGGAGTTCTTTCAGTAGTTTATCCAGACCTTCCTGGGTAAAATAGGCAGCTTGTGACATGAAAAGTAGTTTTATACTATGACTTTGTATTTATTGAAAAAGGAGAGAATACCTCTATCCTCTCCTTTTGCAAATATATAAATATTTGTTAGAACTTACAAATCCAGTTTTAGCCCAAGTGTATTGCACCCTTGGTATGGATTAGTAGCCCTGTATGCATATGATATGCCAACAATACTATGCTTTTTGCCAAAAGGACATTGTAATGTAGCTCCGGCGCAAAAGCCAGTGAAAGCAGTAAGACGCCCTCCCGATGTAGGGTTTGTGCTCAAACTGCTGGTTTCTCCGTCCTGGTAATTATATCCGGCTTCCACTGTGAAATAGCTTTTGAAACCATATTGTATCCCAAGCATTTCTTGATCTTCGGTAAATGAATTAGAAGTAAAGTTAGCAGCTATTGTTATACGATGAACACTCTTAGTTCCTGAATCTTTTGCGAGATAGAAATCGTAAGCGGCACCAATATTAACCAATGAAGGAAGTTCAAAGGATTGCGACCTCTGTTCGGCAGTTTCCTGTGTTCCGTTTGGGTTTGACTGTGGTAAAGGGGTTTGAAAAGCAAGTCCGTCACCGGAATAGGTCATAGCCGGCCCTACATTCTTTAAGGATATTCCAAAATGAATTTGCTTTTCATTACCGGCAACGTATTGTATTCCGGCATCAACCGCGGCTCCAAAAGCATGAACGTTTGAAATAGCTTCGTCAACTAATTTTATGTTTACTCCACCAAAAATATAATCAGAAAAATGTCGCGCATAGGAGGCCCCAATATTAATAAGCTGGGGAGTAAAATAACCAATTCCTCCGTCCGGGTAATCATAGGTGGTCATATTAATCGTACCTAAACTCATAGACATAATGGAAAAGCCAAAGGCACCTTCGCCGATAGGCTGACAAAACCCTGCTTCAGAAATATGTATTCCGGAACCTTGTAAATAATCGGTACTGGCTAAAATCACTTCGGTATGGGTTGATTGTGCTGTTCCTGCAACATTCAAAAACTGGGCTTCAATTCCCTGCACATTGGCTGTATTAGCATCAGCAAAACCGGAACTTCCTGCCCAGGGGTCGATAAGCAATTCGGATGCCCCTGCCTGCCCTGCCCTTCCAGGATCACCTGCTTTTATCTCGCTGCAATAGTAGCTCACTGTCAAACTCATCATAATTGCTGCTACAGTACTCTTGTTTTTCATATTAAACATTTAGTGTTTTAACTGTTTCCTTTTATTTACTCCAAACACTACCCCCCTCATTTGAGAAAGGTAGTGTTACTATTTTATATTTATTAATTACTATCAATAGGATGTTATATCTAAAGGCCTCATTACTCCAAACCATTTTAAGGTAACCTCACCTACATTAGGAACCGCCACATGGACAAGATATAAACCGCTGGCTATAGGAACATTGTACTGATTCATTAAATTCCAGTCACTATATGTTTGCGGGGTATTTTTTTGTATCACCGTAATAAGTGTTCCGTTAAGTGTAAATATAGAAATAGTACATACAGGAGGTAAATTAGTAATTCTTACTCTTGTATCCAGTGCGTTGCTTTCATATCCTGAATATGCATAATATGGGTTAGGTACTATGTTTATCAGGCTAAGTGCGCTTGAGGCAGCCGAAGGTTGGTTTGTAAGAACTTCTAAACCGTTTGTATTAAAGGAATACTCAGGGAAGTTTTTATTGGATGGAGTTGGGTTTCTCCAGGTCGAACCTTCAATAGCCTTGCCAACGGTTCCTCCATTCAAATAGGTTTCACCATAAGCCGTATCGTAAGGTGTTTGCATTCTTATTCTAACCGTTGCATCACACTCCAGCAATTGGTGTCCGGGAGTTAATAGCGGTATATTAACCCACATAACATCATTCAACAATCTTTCCTTCCACCAGTTTTCGCCACGGGTAGCGGCAACATTCATTACTTCATGGAAATAAAGGGAATGAATTGTTTGACCGGCATCGTATGCAGGTACACTAACATTATTGGGTGGAACATTATTATTATTATGTCCAAAAACATAAATATAGTGCTTGCCTCCAAAAATACTGGTAACACCAAAAATATTTCCTGCACCTGTACTACCACCGGTTGAGTATATTACTGAATCGGGATTCCATTTCATGTCTCTGCCGTTATCTCCATTTAGCCATGAATCTTCGCCATAAGCCATGTTTAATCTTTCACCCGTTTCAACATCAATAGCATAGCCCGGGAACCAACCCATTGCAGTATCGGAAATGTAGTTTGGCTGTGTGGGATCAGTATATTCTGCAACCATAGATGCATTAGCATAATTGCCATCCTGGTCAATAGAGAAACTCCTCCTTGGGTTAAGTTTCTGCGCATGCCCCTCAGCTAAGGTTGAGTCATCTTGTTCTTCTAGTACAATACATCTTGTCCAATTGGCGCGATTGGCTGTAAACACTATATCAACACTTGCGGCGTTCCCAATAGAGTCGGAAACATTTGCATTTGTTTGTGGAGTAGCAGTGGGATTCCAAGCCGGACCATTATCGCAATACTCATTTTTATCTGAAACTGCACATAAGCCATAAGGAGCCCATGAACCATTTATAATTTGATTATAGTATTGATTGGGGTCATAAAAACCGTATGAATTAAACTCCCAGGTTGGATCCATTACACCCACAGGAGCCTTTGCAGCGCCGGAACGTATCCAAAACATAAGATTTATTCCCGGAGCGGTTGAACCAACATAACTCAACCAATTTTGATACGGGTTGGCAAATGTAAGGCTGCAGCTCGAATCTATTGCTTCTGAATTAGCGCCACCGGCATAAGGAACATTGCTTAAAGTAATAGAAATACCATACTGGGTAAACACCTGCTCATATTGGTAACCTATAGTTGTATCGGAAAGAACAGTATCGGGAGTGCCGGATGTAGGCACGTTTATTAATTCCCATTTAGTGGAATTAGTTACCCCATTAGCATCCGGTATAAACCTGACAATAAAGTTTGAGTTTACAACATTAAGCGGGTCTACTACCTTAACGGTAATTGGTCCCTGTCCGGCAAGGTACGTTGGATTGGTCATGGAACCATTCGCAAGAATGGTATTGATACTTTGCTGATCTAACTCAATGGCATTAGTACCATTTCCGTGTCCTTCAATCCGGGTAACAGGAATTCCCGAACCATATACTGAATTTTGAATTGTTCCACCATTTTCAGCAGTAACAATAGTTGGAATAACTGTGTAAACCTTTATATTCCTTCTGCCTTGTAAAAATGGCAGTTTCTGGCCATATGTAAGGTTGCTGTCAGGTCCGGATGGTTTGTATGCAAAATAGTTGTTATATGCATAAGCAATGGCCATGAAGTAATACGGCCTGTCATTTACAAGGTTTGATTCATTATCCTGCTGAAATGCATCAGATTTAATATCGAAAGAGTGAACAATGCCTTTGTTTGCACCGCTTACTTCAAGTGTAGGAACGCTGGCATTGAGACTACTATTGAATATATAGTTAACAATCTGGCCAACACTATCTTTTACATCGCATTGTTCAATTAAACGTGCTTTCGTAGGATCCAATAACTCTGTGGATGTAACGGATGAGTCAATCAACTGAAATATTTCATAGCCTTGGAATTTATAATCCGTATCCTTGAAAACAGCGTTCGGAATGGTAGGGTCTTTTTCTTCATAATGCTCATCAGCATTATTGGAGGTAGAAGCATTTGAAATGGTAAGTATAATTTCCTGATTAAGCGCCTGAGTGGTAAGATCAGGTGCATCAGGCCCATTAAGCACTTTAAAGCAATTATTAAATAATCCTTGTGCAAGGTCAGCGTCTTGTTGAATTAACCCTATGGGATAAATATTACCTAATCCGTTGGTGCTTGGTTGATCCCATACACAACCTACAATAACATAATTAACAGCGCCGGGTGTAAGTGTAAAGGGGCCTGAAGATTCTAAGAACCTTCTGTCTCCTTTAACATCTCCTGCTTCAACTTCATCCCATTCTGCCTGAGGAACCCCTCCGGTTCCACAACCGAATTGGTCTGTATTACTCGCAGAGCTTGATCCCAATGCACCGGCTGGTGTATAAGGGAACATATAGTTACAGGGTGTAGTACTGCTTTTATATCCGGTTCCCCCGTATGTCATTTGCGTTCCATCTATCCAATAGCCTGTTAAATAATTGTAATAAGATGTTTGATTAATTGGATTACCTTGATTACTGAAGTCATTGTTATAATATACGAAACGTGCCATACCAATCAATCCATTCTTTATATAACAGGCTGAACTTCCGGCATCGGCTTTGGGGCCCTGAAAAAATACAACACCAACAGCCGCAGGATCATCAAGATAACCTGGTTCACCGGCATAATTTCCGCTTCCATTCGGGTCAAAAGCTGAAGCAGAGTAACCATATCCCATATTTCTGCCCACATCGCACCCTGTAAAGTTATCAGCACCATTACCCAAGTCAAAATCATCCCAAAACCCAAAATAGGTCCGATATAAGGTGAAGTCTGAACGGTTTATAATTTGGTAATGGTAAAAGGTCATGTTATTAATAGCATCATTGGTTTGAAATCCAAAACACTGACAACGTATTTCCAAACCAATAGGAACACTACCCGTTTCTGTATGGATATTACCTACATCATTAATAACCCACCACAAGCAAGCATCCCCATAAAGTTCATTTTGACAATCGCCGTTACCGGTCAAATCAAATGCCGGATAATCGCCGTATTGAGGGTCATATACCCCATCTCCGTTAACATCAATATAGGGAGCCAGGTTCGCTGATTCACAACCAACATGTCCACTGCCAGGCCAATTTGTAATATCCGTAGGGGGATTAGGGCCTCCATTTGGAAAATTGGCATGATACGTTGCCACCTCTGCTTCGGTACAGTAAAACAATTTATCCCAATACTGGCACTCGGAAATTGAAATACCATGCGTACAAGTATCTATAGGCCCCGCCCAAAAATCTTCTCCATTTTGACGATACGTCATCGCAGCTTCTTTAAGCTGGTTACCCGCATCGTATCCGCCTATCCATAATGAGGCTGCAAACTGTGCATTCGTAACACCGTTTGCCGGGGCTAAATAAAAGGGGTTATTCGTTCCCGGATTCCACCACATGTCGCCTTCGTCCATAATACGGCATTTGATGTTATTAATATTGAAGTTAGCCGCGCCAAGATCTTGTGTACATCCGGAAGTCATTACCGAATGAGTGGGTTTATGTGCTTTACCTCCTATGTTCGGTACGGCATTACTGTAGCTCAAAAAGGCTACAGATAAAGCTACCGACATTACTAATTTACGATACGTATTCATAATTTTGAATTTTAATGTTGTGTTACAATAGCAACTTTTTTCATTCTTTGATTAGAAGTTAAACGTCAAACCCAGGTAAGCCTGGCGAGGAAGTGAAAAATTAGTTGGTACTTTTTCATATACAGAATATTGAGCAACAAATGCTTGAGGCGAAACCTGGCCATTGATGGTTTGTTTGCCCTGTGCAGATTCCAGGAAACCGTCATCAGTAGCGCTTCCTGTAAAGTTGTAAACGTTAAGTACATTTTCTGTATTAAACAGATTGGTAGCTGAAATAAAAACAGTTAGCTGGCAAGGGTGAGATTTAACAGATACACGGAACATCTTGTCTGCTCTTATATCTATACGGTTCTGCCAGGGGAGATTGTCTCCGTTAATAGTTCCATCAACGCCATATTTTGCTGTAATTCCATTACCTTGCTGTGTAGCGTTAGTCCATTGGGTGTAAGGGGTTCCAGAACCGGCTGAAAAGTTAATATTAACACCCGCATTAGAAAGGATTTGAATGCTTTTTCCGCTATGTGTTGTCCATACAGGGCCATCATAATTGCTTCCCGATGCAAAGTGAAAGTCAAGGTTGGCAGTAACAGTATGGCGTTGGTCATAATCCAAAGCTGTAGGGATTTGAATATTTGGTTCCCCGGAAGAGGCTAAGTTAAACCCTGAATTTGGGCCGGAACCTGTACCATCGGCAAATGATAGGCTATAGCCTGTTTTGAACTTTACATCACTCCAGTTTCCTATTCTTCTAAGGTCATACATGACAGAAAGTCCCTTAACGGTTGAAAAATCCTGATTAGCATAAGATATGTATGAAGTAGGATACGCTTCCAGGTACCTGTATGTTTGAGTCAAACCTTTCATTCCGCGATAGAAGGCCGAAATTTCAAGTGCCATGCTCTGTGCCTGGTCAAGCACTTGGGTAAATCCTAACTCATAATCGGTAGTTTCCTGAGGTTGCAATGCAGGGTTCGCCAAAGTTTGTCCTATATAACTTTGGATGAACATATATTGGGTAGGTTGAAAAACACTGGTTCCAATTCCGGGAGGCCTTTGTGTCAAAATATCATAATGCGCGAAAAACTTTGCCTTATCGGTAATAGGGAATGAGAAGGCTAAGCGCGGCAAAACCTCCGTTGTTGGGCTATATGTTGTAAACGCATTAGCGCCAAGGGATGTCTGGCTCTTGTCCTGTAAAAGAGGTTGAATAGTTCCGCTGCTGGTTGCTGTTGCAATAACAGTAGGGTCGGCAACCAGATTGCCCGATGCATTGTACCAGTTATTACCGTTTCTGTATCCCACAATTGAAGTAGGGTTTTGCGAATTGTTCACATATACCGCATAGTCTCCGCCAATGTTAGAAGGTATTTCCCCTAAACTTTTTGCTGCAGCAGAACTTGCTGTTGAAATAGGAAACAGCGTATAAGGATCTGAAAGCACGTCTTGGTTTGCATTAAACTGTTCTACACGCAGCCCAACATCAAATACCATTGTTTTAATATCAAAGTGATCTTGAATATACCCCGCCAAATAAATCGGCCTGTACGCCCCCATGGGATAAAGGTTATTTCCATTGGCATCCTTCTGATTAAAGAAGTCATTAATAGAAGGATTTGTTGAACCCAATTGCCCGAGATAGTTATACCCCAAATAACCAACATACTGGCTGCCTCCCCCCTGCTGTAAAAGATCGGTAGCGCTGAACATGCTTAAAGAATAGAAGCTTGGATCATATTGATCGGTTTGTATGTATGCTTGTTCTTCAGCAGTTGTTAAATTGTTAGTTCCGTATATTTTTTCCCTTAGGCTTTTATCAAATTGCGACTGTTGTGCTAAATCAATCAACGAATAATTATAGGTATAGGTATTATAGGTTCCGGTTTTAACCAATATCGGATTAGTCGTATCTAAACCTGCAACCAAAAGGTGGTGGTCTGCAAGCTGGCGCATTAAACCCCATAACGCTCCAGCACTAAGGCTATAGTAGCTTAGGGAACTTTGTTCGTATTCAAAACCTACATCAATAGAGTTGTTAGCAATTTCGGCAGAGAAATCGGCCGAAAAACGGAAGTGATTGGCGTTTTGCTCATAATAACTTCCATAGGACTGACCGACGTTGGTCCATAAAGAATAGATTCCATTTGAACCGCCACCATTAATAAGTCCGTTGTTGGATGGTATTTGAGAAACAAACCAACCGCTTGTACCTGAATGCTGTATAACATCATTTGCATAATTAGCTTCGAGGGGGTTCTCAGTTCCCGGAGTAAACGTAAACGATGAATAATCATAACTTTGTAAATAATAGCCCGGCCCGGCAGGTCCATTTATTACGTTTGGTGAATAAAATGGTGTTATATTTTCAACAAATTTACCAACATATCCATAATCAAAATAGTTATCCCCAAAGCTTCTGTTGTCCGTCACGTTATATGTGTGTGAATATTCCGCCTGAATACTGTAAAAAGCATTTTTAATAAGCGAGCTTTTATCTTTTCCAACCGGAGTATAGAATTTTTGAGTAAGCCTTACAAATCCTCTATAATTGGTCTGGGTGCTTTGTCCGTCTCCCTCATAGTCAAACATGGTATTGGCATAGCCTCCTGCAGAACCAACTATATATTGGTAGGAACCTCCAACGGTAACTTTAACATTACTGGAGACGTGAAAGTTTAGTTTTCCGGTCAATGATAATGCATCTGATGCATTATTTAAATGCCAAGACTGGGTATACATTTGATTAGCCCCGATAAAATCGGCAGTATAATAATACCCTATTCCTCCGGGCTCCTGAGTAAGAGGGTTGGCCTGCAATTGTGCAAGGGTACCCTGATTTACATAAGTGGGTTGAATAAAACTTGGACTTTGGTCCCTTTGGTATTGATAATCTCCGCCAAATATAAAATCTACAATTGTTGATTTATTTCCGTTACTATCTTTTTTAGACCATAAAGGCCCGCCTAAGCTCCAACCAAGATCGTTATTGTTGTATGAATTAAAAGGGTTGGAAGTTGTTCCTGATACACTGCCAAAAAAGTGATCGACGCCTGATAAGGTGCTAATTTCAACTATACCACCTGTTACGTCGCCATATTTAGCCGGTACACCACCGGTAATAACCTGCTCCTGGCTAATAAGGCTTAAAGGTATTGATCCTATAGCCTGATCAGCAGTAACTTTTTGTCCGTCTATAATATATTGGGTAGCATCTTGCCTGCCGCCTCTCATATTTAATCCTCCTCCTACATCCGATGAATACACCCCGGGAACATTTGCTGCTACTGAATTAATGTCTGTTGCAGCCATGTGATGTATGTCTCCGCTATCCATCACCCCACCCGTCTGGGTATTTGTACTTACAAGTGGTGTTTTATATTTTACAATTGTTACGGTACCAATAGAGGTATCTGCAACGCTATTCATAGCAACTTCAATACGTCCTAATACATCCTGATTAACCACTACTCCTGTTTGAAGGTAATCTTTATATCCTTCTTGTTGTGCCCTAACATTATAGGTTCCCGGATCAAGCGGTTTTATTTCCGCAACCCCTTTATCGTCAGTGCTTGCCCCGGCAACCTGCCTGCTACCCTGCTCCACCACAACTTGTACAAATGGCATTGGTGCCTTAGTGGATTTATCTATTATGGTCACTTTAATACCGCTGGTTTGAGCTGCTACTGCGCCGGTAATTAAAAGGGCTACTGTTGTAATGCGTATATTTCTGAACATAAAACGAGTGTTTTGTTAATTTATGTTAAAGCAAACGCACAAATGTAAAATTATTTTGTTCAAACGGTGTACCATGTTGTCAGTCAGTATATACAATATTCATATTAAGTACCTTATAATCAGCCATATTATTTTTTTTTCTGAGTAAAAAAAACACTTCAAAAAATGGTTCCTGTTTTTTCCTAAAAATAGTCCTTAAATTCGCTTCAAATATTCCCGCCTTAACAATTACTTAACACTGGTAAAATTGGAACATGCTTCATTCCGGATACAAAGATATGTATGAGAATATCCACTGTCAAGCCACAATTATTATACAGTGGGTTTGACTTATTAAACGGTGGGTTTGACTTATTAAACGGTAAGTTGGGCAGGTCTATTTTTTGCTTTAGTTTCCCGGATTATTATACTCTTCTGCTTTTTTCGCATCCTTCTTCATGCGCTTTTGCACGTCTTTTGTTTGGTGCTTCATATGTTCTTTTAATGCCTTTTTAGTGGCTCGGCGGGCTTCGCGTTGTTTCTGCCACTCTTTTTTCTTTAATGCTTTTGCTGTTTTATCAGCCGACTTTGGGGAAGAAGGCGGTTTATCCTGGGTGTAGCCGCTTTCAGCCAAACCAAATATCATAATGGCAATAACGCTTAATGTAACTATTGATTTTAGCTTGCTCATACAATTTAAAAGTCAAAAATACGTTATATTTGCAAATTAGATTCATCTATTGTCAGTAGCGACTTCTATCTGACTTATAACAAAACAAAATGTTTAAAAGAGTTTTCTTAATACCCCTGTTTTTAGTTGGAATAAGTACGGGCTGTAAAAAGGATTCTACTCCATCAACTGCAGGTGTTCCTAATGTGGCTGTTAATTTTACCATACAAGTTACCGGAGGGCAATACACTAAGTTGCTAACTGTTGGAGGCTGGGTATATGTTACCGGAGGATATGATGGAATAATAGTTTTCTGTACAGGCTCGGGAACTTATCTCGCCTTTGACCGGGGATGCCCATACGATTGTGAAACAAACACCAATGCATTTGTTAATGTTCAGACCAGCGGAATTACGGCAGTGTGCCCGGTATGCAGTACAACCTATTCATTATATAGCGGCACTAGAACTGGTGGCCCGGGAAGTATAGCCTTAAAGCAATATCAAACTTCTTTCGACGGTGCTAACCTGACAGTATCAAATTAATTTTTTGAATATTAAATCGTAAACCATTGCCTTTAGAAATTACAATAGTAATTCCTGCGTTTAATGCATCTCAATATATAGATGAAACAATTTCTTCAGTATTGGCACAGACATTTACAGATTGGGAACTTATTGTAGTAGATGACGGCTCAACTGATACTACAGCTGAAATTGTAAAAAAATATTTAACCGACCGCCGCATAACCCTGATACCCCAACAAAATAGAGGAGTTTCTGCTGCAAGAAATACCGGTATAAAAGCAGCAAGCGGTAAATTCATTACATTTTTGGATGCAGATGACAGTTTTATGGAAGATTGTTTACAGCATAAATACGATGCCTTAAGAAGTGACGATAGCGTAGACTTTGTTTATAGTGATATGTGGATGTGTGATAAAGATATGAAGAAGTTATATGTTATTAAAGGAGGTAAAACAGAGGGCCTTTTAGAAAGAGTTTTATTATGGGGCAAAGAAAAGATGCCCGGATTGGCTTCCAATATTGCCATTCGTACATCCAGTATAAAAGACGATGTGCTTTATGATGAGTGCTTATCAACCTCAGCCGACAGGGATTTGGAAATACGACTGGCAAGGTATTATAAAGGATTCTATATTCCTTTGCCTCTTTTTAAATACCGTGATACCCCCGGAAGCATGGGAAAGGATATGACATTACTGGAATACGACGAACTCCATATCCTTAAGAAAATAAGTAAAGAAAATATTGTGCCTAATGGAACATTAAGACGCAAAGCCATCGCTACTACTTATTTTATAATAGCCGGAAGTTGTCATAAAATCAGGCGTAAGCCTGTTCGCGCTATTCGTTTTTGGATAAAGGGCTTGGTGGTTTATCCTCCCTATATAATGAAACTTGTACGAAGTGATTCTCTAAAATAAAAAAGTGGAGAATCGAAATTTAATTTTCAACTCCCCACTTACAATTTTCAACTAAACCCTTAGTATCTGTAATACTCCGGCTTGTATGGTCCGCTTACCGGAACACCAATATAAGCTGCCTGTTCAGGAGTAAGTTCATCCAGTTCAACACCAATTTTCTTTAAGTGCAGACGGGCTACTTTTTCGTCTAATTCCTTAGGCAATGTATACACCTTTTTATCGTATTTTTTATGGTTTTCCCAAAGTTCCATTTGTGCAAGAACTTGGTTTGTAAAAGAGTTTGACATTACAAATGAAGGATGGCCCATAGCACAACCTAAATTCACTAACCTGCCTTCAGCAAGTACAATAATATCCTTTCCGTTCAATGTATATTTATCAACCTGTGGTTTGATGGTATCTTTGGTATGTCCAAACTTTTCATTCAGCCATGCCATATTCAATTCCACGTCAAAGTGGCCAATGTTGCATACAACAGCCTTATCTTTCATGTTAAGGAAATGCTTGTCTGTTATTACATGGTGGTTGCCTGTTGTGGTAACAATAATATCGGCTTGCTTTACGGCTTCATCCATTTTACGAACTTCATATCCTTCCATAGCAGCTTGCAGTGCACATATAGGATCAACTTCGGTCACTATAACACGGACCTGTGCATTTTTCAACGCTTCGGCAGAGCCTTTTCCTACATCACCATAACCGGCTACTACAGCCACTTTTCCGGCAAGCATAAGATCGGTTGCACGGCGAATAGCATCTACTAACGATTCGCGGCAGCCATATTTATTATCAAATTTTGATTTTGTAACCGAATCATTCACATTAAACGCAGGCATGCCAAGTGTTCCGTTTTTCATGCGCTCGTATAAACGGTGAACACCGGTAGTGGTTTCTTCGCTAATACCTCTGATTCCTGCAATAAGTTCCGGGTTTTTATCCAATACAATATTGGTGAGGTCTCCGCCATCATCCAAAATCATGTTCAACGGCTGGTTATCTGCACCAAAGTATAAGGTTTGTTCAATACACCATTCATAATCTGCTTCATTCAAACCTTTCCATGCATAAACAGGAATACCTGCAGCGGCAATAGCAGCAGCAGCATGGTCTTGTGTCGAAAATATATTACAAGATGACCATTGTACATCAGCACCTAATTCCTTTAAGGTTTCTATCAATACCGCTGTTTGGATTGTCATGTGCAGACAACCGGCGATGCGTGCTCCTTTCAAAGGTTTCTTTTTGCCATACTCTTCACGTAAAGCCATTAAACCGGGCATTTCGGCTTCAGCAAGATTTATTTCCTTCCGGCCCCATTCTGCCAGTTTTATATCTTTTACCTTGTAGGGTGATTTTTTTTCTTTCGTTGTTGAACTCATCTTTATATAGTTTTGAATGTTAGATAATGAACATGAATTATTTAAAGGGCTGCGAAGATATGAAAAATGGTGTTAATATTGTTCCTTTATGCCTGTAATTCTTAAAATAGAGCGAAAAGACGGTCAACGAACAGCTGTTTGGGAGATTAAAGAAGATGAGCATGCCCTGCTCGAAAAAGCTTCTTTAAATAAAGCTGCCCTTGAATCTTTTCATTTAATAACCAATCCCGGGAGGCGCTTAGAATGGCTTGCTGTAAGGGCTTTACTAAAAGAACTTTACCCCCGGGGGCTACCAACTATTGCTTATCTTAAAAACGGCAAACCTGTATTGATAGATCATACTGATAAAATATCCATAAGTCATTCGGGTAAAATGGTTGCCATAGCATTGCATTCGGACCGGAACCCGGGAATTGATATTGAAATACTACATCCGCGGATACTTAAAATTGCAACCCGCTTTTTAGGTGTAATGGAAAAAGAATATTCAGGAACACATCCCACTATTGAACAACTTACTATCATATGGGGAGCCAAAGAAGTAATGTTTAAAGTATATGAGCATGGGGGGATTTCTTTTAAAAACGACTTCAGGATAAGTCCTTTTACATTATCGGAAAAAGGCCCCCTGGAAGGATTTATCGACAAAGACACAATCGTCACTATCCCTATGGAATATATAAAAATAGGAAACTTTATACTGGTACAAACGGATTATAGTGTTAGAGATTTTGAAAAAAAATCCGACCTTTGACAATTATGAAAACATCAGAAAGGCCTACCAATATATATGACGCTATACTTGATGGTGTTGAAAAGAAGAGAAAGAAACTTGCTCTGCTTATTGATCCCGACAAATTTAAATCAACTGTAGCCCTTCAAAACGGAATTGATGCGGGAGTTGATTTTATTTTTGCAGGTGGAAGTTTATTATCCCGGGGAAGCCTGCAGCGTTGTGTTGAAATCATAAAAAAAGCCACAGATATCCCACTTGTATTATTCCCGGGCTCAACCGACCAGATAGACACCAATGCTGACGGTATCCTTTTTATATCCCTCATTTCGGGGCGAAACCCCGATAACCTTATCGGCAAACATGTTATTAGCGCACCTGTATTAAAAAAAACATCCCTCGAAATTATTCCAACCGGTTATATGCTTATTGATGGAGGCAACAGCACATCTGCTTCTTATATGAGCAATACTATACCTATTCCATATACCAAAAACGACATTGCCGTATGTACGGCCATGGCCGGCGAAATGCTCGGCTTAAAACTTATTTACCTCGATACCGGAAGTGGTGCATTAAAACATGTTTCGGCAAATATGATAAAAGAAGTGAAAAAAAATATTGACATACCACTTATTATCGGCGGGGGCATAAAAACTCCTCAGGATGCTTATGACATCTGCACTGCAGGGGCTGATGTGATTGTTATAGGAACAGTTGCTGAGCAATCTCCTGAATTAATTTCAGAAATAGCAAACGCAGTAAATCAGAGTTCTGCTTATATTGCCAACCTGAAATAAAAACAAAATGATAAATTAAGTATTGAGTAGTAGTTTACAAATTACTACCTAATTTTACTAACCATTAATTGATTATTGTTGAATGAAGCTGATTGTAATTACCCCCTCCAAAGAGATTGAAAATGAGCATGACCTTTTGGGAAAAATGCTCGATATGGGCCTTAACTCTCTGCATGTCCGGAAGCCAAAACTTTCCAGTAATGACCTCAAAGTATATCTCAACAAGTTCTCCAAGAGTCAGCAAAAAAAAATAATAATACATACACACCATAAGCTTTTTTGGAATATTGAACTGAAAGGGATTCACATATCTAAACAGCACCGGAAAAAGAAAATCAAATTTTTTATTTTTAAAACAAAACTGCAGTTGCGGAGAGGAAATTATGTATTGGGAACATCTTCGAGTAGCGTAGATTCACTTGATGAAGCTTATAACGATTTCGATTATGTAATGATATCCCCCATATTTACCAGCCCGCACGGGCACCAGCCAAATTTCAACCCCACCACCCTTAAACGATTAATACCTAACTATCCGGATAAAGTAATTGCACGAGGAGGAGCAACGATAGACAGTATTCATAAAGCCAAGGAGATTGGTTTTTCAGGTATCGCTTTCCATCAGTATATTTGGAATAATCCTGAACCCCTGGTAACCTTCCAAAAAATTGTCGAGCGTTTCCACGAACTAGGTTTAGCCATTGAATAAAGGGCAGCCTTCCGCTATAAATTATAGAATATAATGCGCATTCTTACAAAAAAGCCTTTCTTTATTCTATATATTTGCGGCAATTTAAAATATGCTTTCATTCGATAATACCGCCAATGCATTTTCAGGGAAAACCGATAATGACCTCAAGCGGTCTTACTGGCTTTTCAAAATGGTAAGTAATCCCGGATTAGTTAAATTCGGCAGATCCTTTACCGATTTTGCCATCAAGGCGCACCTTCCCATAAGCGGTATAATCAGAGCCACTATTTTCAAGCAATTTTGCGGCGGGGAAACTATTGATGAATGCTTAAAAACTATTGAAGCCCTTGGCAAATACAACATAGGCTCCATACTTGATTATTCGGTGGAAGGCAAGGTTAGCGAAACAGATTTTGACAATACAGCCGCGGAAATAATAAAGACGCTTGAAATGGCGGCAAAAAAGCCCCATATTCCTTTTGGAGTTTTTAAACCTACGGGAATAGGAAGAATTGAAGTGATGGAAAAAATAAGCGCCGGAACCAAACTTACCGCAGAAGAAGAGCAGACATGGAACAATATGAAAAGACGGGTTGATTCCATTTGCAAGGCAGCTTTCGATAATAATGTGGCAGTACTGATTGATGCAGAAGAAACATGGACCCAGGTGGCAGTAGATGCCCTTGTCCGTGATATGATGGAAAAGTATAACAAGCAAAAAGCAATTGTATACAATACAGCTCAAATGTACCGACGTGACAGGCTTGCGTATCTTGAAAACCTTTTAAATGACGCACGGGGAAAAAACTATTTCATTGGTATGAAATTGGTGCGCGGAGCCTATATGGAAAAAGAACGAGAAAGGGCATCATTGATGGGATATCCTTCTCCCATCAATGATACTAAACCCGATTCAGATAGGGAATACAACACCGCACTTGAATTCTGCATTAAGCATATTGACAGAATAGCTATTTGTGCGGGCACCCATAACGAAAGAAGTTCTGAATTGCTGGTGAAGCTGATGCAGCAAAATAGTATCACACCCAATCACCCGCATGTATGGTTTTCGCAACTGCTGGGCATGAGCGACCATATAAGTTATAACATTGCCAAAGAAGGTTACAACGTTGCTAAATATGTTCCCTATGGGCCCATTAAAAATGTACTACCCTATCTCATCCGTCGGGCACAGGAAAATACAGCAGTAAAAGGGCAAACAGGCAGGGAACTGAGTCTTATTATAAAAGAAAAGCAAAGAAGAACAGAAGTTAAAAAGACAGCCTGATGAAACTTTTCCAGAACTACCCCCTGCAGGATATTACTACTTTTCATGCAAAGGTTTTCGCCAAGTATTATACCGTGTTTTCTTCTGTGGAATTCTTAAAACAAATTCTTTCTTCTCCGGAAGCCAAATCTATGCCATTTATAATTTTAGGGGGAGGCAGCAACGTATTATTTACGGGCAATTTCAACGGTATTATTATTCGTAATGCAATAGAAGGAATAGAAGTAATCAAGGAAGACGAGCATTCTGTATTCATCAAAGCAAGTGCCGGTGAAAAATGGCACGATGTTGTATTGTATTGTGTGAACCGCAACTATGGAGGTATAGAAAATCTCTCCTTAATTCCCGGAACGGTAGGTGCAGGGCCAATTCAAAATATTGGAGCATACGGAGTGGAATTAAAAGATGTTTTGCAAGAAGTAGAAGCCCTGAATATCCATACGCTTGAATTACGGAAATTTACAAATGCCGAATGCAAATTCGGTTATAGAGACAGCGTTTTTAAAGAAAGGGAAAAGGATAACTATATTATCCTGTCTGTTACTTTAAAACTAACTAAAAATCCAAAGGTTAACATCTCCTATGGTACGCTGAGTAAGGAGCTAGAAGGCATGGGAATTATACAGCCTACTATAAAAGATGTAAGTAATGCAGTAATTAAAATTCGCTCAAGCAAGTTACCCGATCCTGATAAGATTGGCAATGCCGGGAGCTTTTTTAAAAATCCGGTGATAACGAATGTGCAATTTGAAAAAATAAAAGAACTCCATCCAACCATAGTTTCATTTCCCGCAACCGACGGATATACCAAATTAGCCGCAGGCTGGCTGATTGAACAATGCGGATGGAAAGGCAAAAGAGTTGGAGATGCAGGCGTTCATAAGGATCAGGCATTGGTGCTTGTAAACTATGGCAATGCCACCGGAAAAGAAATCTACGAATTATCCACCCAAATAATTAACTCAGTGAAAGAAAAATTCGGGGTTGAACTGGAAAGAGAAGTAAATATCTTTTAAAGTACTGACTTAAACTGCGAAAGAAAACGCATATCATTCTCGAAAAATAAACGCAAATCGTTTATCCTGAACTTTAACATAGCAATGCGTTCAATGCCCATTCCAAAGGCAAAGCCTGTGTATTTGCTACTGTCTATTTTGCAATTATCCAATACATTGGGATGAACCATTCCGCAGCCCATTATTTCTACCCAGCCGCTATGCTTACAAACAGGGCAACCTTTGCCTTCGCAAATCAGGCAGGTTATATCCATTTCAGCGCTTGGTTCGGTGAAAGGAAAGAATGAAGGACGGAAACGTATTTCAATTTTTTCGCCAAACATTTCCTGAACAAAATAATAAAGTGTTTGTTTTAAATCGGCAAATGAAACTCCCTCATCAATGTATAAGCCTTCCACCTGGTGAAACTGGCAATGGGCACGGGCAGAAATGGTTTCATTCCTATAAACCCTGCCGGGGGAAATAGTACGGATAGGCGGTTTCTGACTCTCCATAACCCTCACCTGAACAGACGATGTGTGAGTTCTAAGCAGCCACTTTTCACTGCCTTCCGATTCAATAAAAAAAGTATCCTGCATGTCACGTGCAGGATGGTCGGCAGGAAAGTTGAGCGCACCAAAATTATGCCAGTCGTCCTCAATCTCCGGGCCTTCGGAAACAACAAACCCAATGCGGGTAAAAATATCTGTCATTTGCTTCCTTACAATAGAAATAGGATGTCGTGAGCCAAGTGTGAACGGACCTGCAGGCAGGGAAAGATCTAGCTCGGAGTCGCTTCCTGATTTAGTTTGTGAAGAAGTTATTTCTTTAGCCTCCGCCAGCTTTTGTTCAGCAGCTTGCTTAAGTTCGTTCAGTATTTTACCTGTTGATTTGCGTAGTTCAGGTGGCAGGGTTTTAAATTCCTCAAAAAGAGCCGTAATTACTCCTTTCTTGCTGAGATATTTCAACCTGAAATTTTCAGCATCATCTTCACTCTTTAAAGAGTATCCTTTTATTTCTTCGAGATAGGACTTTATCTTATCTTCCATATGCTATTTCACAATTTCCATGCTCAGAATCCTTACATCCTGCGCAGGGCGATCAGAAGGGCCAGTTTTTACAGCGGCAATAGAATCTACGATATTCAAGCCTTGTATCACTTCGCCAAAAACAGTGTATTGTCCATCCAGATGAGGTACCCCACCTATGGTTGTATATACTTTTCTTTGCTCAGGGGTATAAGCAAATTTAGGGGATTTAGCATATATTGAATCAATTTGAGGCTCAATAGTTGCAGCAAGCGCCCGTAAGCTATCAATATTACTTTGCTGCTGGTATTGAATAAATTTTTGCTTCAATGCAGCATTTTCGGGTTTATCAATAATAGTGCTGAAAATTTGCTGCTTTGTACCCATATTCACACGGTCTTCCATTTGGGTTAGCTCAGCATCAGTATAAACCTTTCCCTGGGCTATATAAAACTGGCATCCGGACGAAGCTTTTGAAGGATTTACGTTATCACCCGTCCTGGCACAGGCAAGAGCCCCTTTTTTGTGGTATAAGTCAGGCCTGATTTCAGCCGGAACAGTATAACCCACATCCCCGTTTCCAAGCATAACACCGGGCGCTGCCTTTTTAGAACCGGGGTCTCCGCCCTGTATCATAAAGCCTTGTATTACCCTATGAAACAGGGTGCTATCATAAAATTTTTGTTTTACCAGCTTAATAAAATTATCCCTGGTAAGTGGGGTTTCATTGTATAGTTCAACCACCATATCGCCTTTTGTAGTATGAATGCGGACTTTGGTTTCTTTATCTCCCGGTTTCAGCGCAACAGCAGATGTTAATGAAATCAATACGATACCCGAAATAACTGCTGATTTAAAATTTTTTAGCTTCATTTATTAAAAGTGTTTATATTTGCCCGTCGTAAAAGTACATGATTTTTCAGTTTACATGAAGAAAATTATTACACTTAGCTGTTTTTGCCTCTCATTTGTTTCCCTCTTTTTCATTTTGGGAACTCAAACTGCTTGTCAAAAAGCGAGTACAAATTGTCTTTGTACCGTAACGGTTGATTCCGGTTCAGGTGCTAATGCTTCCACACCGGTGTCAGGTGTTATAGTCAGGTTATATGCACCCAAGTCAACTGCCGGGCAGCTTGGGCAAACAAATGCCGCCGGCGATATTGATTTTAACTTTTCTCTTCCTGCCGTTTATTCTATATCTGCTGTTTATAGAAAAGGTGCTGTTTATGATTCAGGTACCGGAATCATCCAGTTGCAAGTGGGACAATCGGTATCTACTACCGTAAACATAAAAGCGGTTCAATAAACTAGTAAGATTAAATCTTATTTCAGGAGCATTACCGTTCCTTTTCGCTGGAAATACTCTCCCTTACTGGAGGTATATGTCAATAAATACGCATATACTCCCTGCTCTACAACCTTACCCCCGGCTTTTCCATCCCAACCAACAATAGGGTTGGTCGAGTCAAATATATTTTGTCCCCATCTATCGTAGATAGAAAAGTCATAACCGGTTACATCAATAAATACACCAACGGGTATAAAGATTTTATTTACCCCATTTGGACTGAAGGCATTCGGTATAAATACAATCGGGTCTTGATAGGCTTTAGCCACATTTGATAAACTGGTATCTGTAAACGGATAGAACCCCGGGGCATTATTTTCTACTGCTTCAACGTAATAGTAAAATATGCCCTGCCCGGTAGTTATAGCGCTAACATTATCTGTGTATGTATTTTGCCCTGCTGCAGTATAACTGACGGGAGTTACCAAGTTGTAGTTTGCTCCGTCTTCAGAACGGTAAATCTGGTAATAGGAGGGATTGTCATACCAATTCCCGTAATCATTCCAGGTAAGGATATTTGTCTCATTAGGTTGGCCAATAGCCGTAAGAAGTATCGTGTGGCCGTAATTGGTAGAATCAATAGGTTTATCGCAGCTATCCAATGTAACTATCTGGTAAAAATAGCTCCGGAGAGTGGGGTTTACTGAATTATCAATATAGCTTATAGAATCACTGTGGCCGGGAGCATTCATGATATATATGGTTGAAAACCCGGATGAGGAATCGGAACGCTGAAAGGCATAATATTCTGCACCCGATGAGGAGTCAATATACCCAACTATTTGTACGGATGATGTATTAAGAAGAACGGTAGCTGTCCGGAGGTAATTGTTTTTTGGCACCGCTGGCGGCTTTATGGAATCGCAAACTATGTTGGACGAAGCAGTGGTATCCGCATGTGCGGAATCTACAACCTGAACATAATAGCACCTGAGTTCCCTTGTACGCAAATTACTGTCGGCATAGGTTCTGGCATTTTTACTTACAGATGCCAACAATTGAAAGGGGCCGGAGTTTACACTATAAAATATATTGTATCCGGCTATGCCATACCCTCCGCCCTTCTCAGTATTCCCTGCAAGGTTTTTATAGGCATTCCAATTAAGCTGATTGTATTGCTCGCAAGAATGGTATTTTACGGTTAAAAATAAAGTATTTTGCGGGTAACTTATCGCAGCGGCATCGCCGCAACTATCAAGGGCAGCCACCGAAAAACTTAAAACGGAATCGGACGGGTTGCCCCCGCCGGTATAATTCATTAAAGAATCCGTAAGTCTTCCCCAAACAGTATCCAGCTTGAAATTATTAAGGCCAACTACACGATAAATAATATACCCAATAACATTTTTTTTAGGACTTACACCCCAGGTAATATCTACAGAATTACCCGCAGGGGTTACGCTCAGGGTATCCATAACAACTTGTGGGGGGCCATATACATATTGAAATGCAGTACCACAAGTGCCTACATTTGATGTAGAAACGCAAATAGTAGAATCGGGTATCCTGATCTGGTATTTTAAGAAGGTTGGGTGGCAATATGTTATCGTATCGGTATAAGTTGAGTCCTGGGTTGAGTCAACTAAACTCCACACATAATTATACTCTCTCCACACCTGGTACCACTTACTTGAACCCTGGGGAAGAGGGGTGCTTATAGGATTCCACTTTAATAAGGCTGCTCCACCAATGTTTTGCACCGTAAGATAAATAGTTGAAACTATATTCGAATTGTACGCAATGCTGCTGCTATTATTTGATGAAATATAAAAATAAACTTTGCCATTTTTAGGAGAAGACGGAAGGTTAGGATTAGCATTATTAATCGTAGTGTCTGTATTAGTAATATACCCTACCGTAGCTACGGGATTATATGAGCCCACAATATTAGTGGATGAGCCTAGTATAGTGAAATTATCACAGGCATCAGTAGTCAGGGTTGAAGCGGGAGGAAGAACCCATGTTAAAGTCACATCTCCGGCAGAATCCACTGCCACGCACCGGATGTTAACAGCGTCGCTTTGGGCTTTAACCTGCATAAAATTTCCGAATAGGGAAATCCCTATAAATATGCTTAAATATCTCTTAGTCCAAAACCCCATTAAACAATGTGAATTACAAAGTTAGTAATAATCCGCGTATCCTTTAGTTAGTACGTAACTTTATATCAATAGGTTGGGTATTTTATTGGATTAACTGACTATTTGCCGGAATATTGTTTCACACTATCAATAAAATGCTTCACATTACCCATAGGTATGTCCGGGTAAACTCCATGGCCAAGGTTGGCTATATAACCTTTTGTTCCAAATTGTTCGAGCATTTTGTGTGTCTTACTCTTTATAACTGAAGGGTCTGCATATAATACACAGGGATCTAAGTTGCCTTGCAGGCACTTGCCCGGTAGCAAATTGCGGGCATCAACAGGGTCAACGGTCCAGTCTAAGCTTACTACACTGCAATTCAGCTTGGCTATTTTTTTAGCGGAAAAGAATGCCCCTTTTGGAAAGGCTATTACGGGCACAAGCTTATTCAGTTCATCGCATATTTTAGCAATGTAGGGCAATGAAAACTCCTCATACGACTCAGGGGAAAGTATACCCCCCCATGAATCAAATATCTGGATGATTTGGGCTCCGGCATTTACCTGGTCTTTAAGGTATTTAATAGTAGTCTGCGTAATTTTTTCAAGCAGGGCATGAGCCATTTTTGGTTCGCTGTAAAGCACCCTTTTAGCTACGGAAAAGGTCTTGGAGCCTTTGCCTTCCGTCATATAAGCAAATATGGTCCAGGGGCTACCTGCAAAACCAATAAGGGGTACCCTCCCATTTAGTTCGCTTTTCGCAAGCTTTATGGCATCCGTGACGTAGCTCCAGTTTTCAACAGAGCCTATCCTAAGGCCATCTATATCCTTTTGACTTTGAATGGTCTTTTCAAACATCGGGCCCTTACTTTCAAGCATTTCATAGTCGAGGCCCATGGCTTCAGGCACTACCAGTATATCGGAAAAAATAATGGCCGCATCTACACCCAAAACATTTACAGGTTCCAGGGTAGCTTCGCAAGCCAATGCAGGTGTCTTTACAAATTCCTTAAAGTCTTTTACTTTTTCCCTTATTTTACGGTAGCCCGGTAAAATCCTCCCTGCCTGGCGCATAACCCATACTGGCACCCTTTCGGTCTCTTCCCCCTTTGCCGCCCTTAGCAATAAATCGTTTTTCATCGTGCAAACTTAGGGAAAATGCGGGATTTGGGGTAAATAAATTCAATGGTGCCCGGTTAATCCATATTTCACATAACAGACATCTCTGAATTCCGTATAAAATCCGTAACTTTGTGTTTGCATATATGGATACAGTTGTAACCACATCCCAAGCGGAATTAGAAAAGAAAGAGATACTTAACCGGTATCGTGGATTGCTGCGTTCATGCAGGTCTAAGTTAGATAATGAAGATAAAAAACTCATTCGCAAAGCTTTTGATATTGCCCTTGAAGCACATAAAAATGCCCGCCGCAAATCCGGCGAACCTTATATCTATCATCCTATAGCAGTAGCCCGTATCGTAGCGGAAGAAATAGGCCTCGGCGCCGTTGCCATTGCCTGTGCTTTGCTGCACGACACGGTTGAAGATACCGATATCACCCTGAATGATATTGAAGGAATGTTTGGTAAAAAAGTGGCTTCTATTATTGACGGGCTGACTAAAATTTCAGGAGTTTTTGATGCTTCTTCCTCCCTTCAGGCGGAGAACTTTAGAAAGATGCTCCTCACGCTTGCCGAAGACGTGCGTGTTATTATTATTAAGCTGGCAGACCGCCTTCACAATATGCGTACGCTTGATTCTATGGAGCGAACCAAGCAACTTAAAATCGCTTCCGAAACACTTTATCTGTATGCGCCTTTAGCACACCGGTTAGGGCTTAACGCTATCAAATCGGAAATGGAGGATTTGTCTTTAAAGTATACCGAGCCCGTATTATTTGCCGAAATAGCCCAGAAATTAAAAGATACCCAGGCAGAGCGTACACGCTATATTCACAGGTTCATCACTCCTATTAGAGAGGCCCTGCATGACCAAAAATTTAAGTTCCGGATTTTCGGGCGACCTAAATCTGTTTATTCCATTTGGAATAAAATCAAAAAGAAGGGTGTTCCTTTTGAAGAGGTCTATGATCTTTTTGCTATTCGCGTTATCATTGATTCCCCACCCGAGCAGGAAAAATCAGATTGCTGGAGGGTTTATTCACTAGTTACTGATTATTATTACCCCAACCCCGACCGTTTACGTGACTGGATCTCCACACCAAAATCAAATGGTTATGAAGCGCTGCACACAACCGTAATGGGCCCTAACGGACAATGGGTAGAAGTGCAGATTCGCAGTGAGCGTATGAATGAAGTAGCAGAAAAGGGATACGCTGCTCACTGGAAGTACAAACAAGGCGGACACGGGGAAGAGGATCCGCTGGAAGAATGGCTGAAAGAGATCCGCACCTCGCTCGAAAACCCTGACACCAACGCGCTTGATTTTATTGATGATTTCAAGCTCAATCTTTTTGCCGAAGAAATTTTTGTATTTACACCCAAAGGGGAAATGAAATCGCTGCCGGTTAATTCTACCGCGCTTGATTTTGCATTTGACATTCACTCGCAGGTAGGAGCCAAATGCATAGGTGCAAAGGTCAATCATAAATTAGTTCCTTTGAGCCATAAGCTGAATAGCGGCGACCAGGTAGAAATTCTTACCTCCAGCAAGCAGGCCCCTAAAGCCGACTGGTTGAACTACGTAGTTACTGCCAAGGCGAAATCGGCTATCAAGGCGCTTTTGAAGGAAGAAAGAAACCAAAAAGCGGTTGAAGGCAAAGAGATACTCAAACGCAAAATGAGTCATTTAAAGATTGATTTTACAAATGAAAACATCAATAAGATAACCGCATTTTTAAAATTAGAGGATAGCCAGGAACTCTTTTATCGTGCGGCATTAGAGCGGGTTACAAATAAAGAACTAAAAGAATACCTGGCAGCTAAAGACGAAAAACCGAACGGACAGGCACCTGCTCCCAGCCTGGAAGAACTGGTTTCAACAGCCCGTGGCAAGCAGGATACGCTGATGATAGGCGACAGCATGGATAACCTGGAGTACAAGCTTTCTCCCTGCTGCAGCCCTATTCCCGGTGATGACGTTTTTGGATTCATTACCGTACACGAAGGAATAAAAATTCACCGCGTAAACTGCCCCAATGCCATTGCACTTATGAGCAACCATGCTTACCGTATTGTAAAAGCAAAATGGACCAGCCAAAAATTGATCTCATTCCTGGCGGGAATTAAAATTACCGGTATTGATAAACTCGGACTGGTGAATAAGATCACACAAATTATTTCAAAAGAACTGAACGTTAACATGCGTTACATCAGCTTCGATACCAACGACGGCACTTTTGAAGGCACCATTATGGTATTTGTTCACGACACCGCCCACTTAACCGACCTCATCAAGAAGTTAGAAAAGGTGGACGGAGTGGTTAAGGTTGCACGGATTGATACGAACTAGAATTACTTTTGTATTATCAGTTTTCCCTGTCCGATAAAGCTTCCATCTTCACCCAATACCCTGTAAAAATAAATCCCGTTTGCCTGAGTGTTCATATTAATGTTGAATGTTGAGTTTTGAATGTTGTATTGAGAATACACTTTTTCTCCAAGAAAATTATAAACTTCAACTGCATACTGGCCACTGACCACTGACGACTGAATAGTGAAGCTGCCCTTATTCGGGTTGGGATACAGAACCACATTACCATCTGATGAAGGAATTGTATTTACCCCAAGCACAGGAGGGCCCGGAGGGATATTTATATTATCTATATACAGTTGTCCTCCCCAGTAAGAACGGTTCTCAAAGGAAAACATAACGGAAGGCTGGCCATACGTAGCCGGAGGAAGCTGAATGTAATCTGTCCTCCATTCAGAAGCGCTTGGAATAAACCCTAATGAGTCTGCCGGAGTAGTGGAAATGCTGGTAGAGGTAGCAAGGCTCATTCCTCCTTTATAGTAAATATTGGTCCAGGTAATGCCGCAATCAAGGGAATAATAAATAGCCAGTGTATCGCTATACTCAGTATTGAACGGTGCATAAGCAACATCAAAATAAAGCGAATCTTTTGCCACATGCCTGAAGTTGTAAGCAGGTGTATATATCTGTTGGTTTTGCCCGCCTAATGGATTTGGCGGAGGGGGTTGGTTTACCAGGTAATCCTTATAGCCCGAATTATAATTATAAAACATCATGCAGGAATTGCTATGGCCAAAACCACCCGCATTCGGATGGGAATAAAGCTGCCAAATGCAGCCATAGGCATTATTGGAGGTGTTCCAGTTATTCGGATTATTGTTGTACCATCCCGCAGGAGGGAATGTACCGCTTTCAAAAGTCTGGGCCAATGGCAACGGATTATTTGCCGGTTGAACAACAATGTAATTTGTTTTTGTAATCGTATCGCCTCCGCCTGTGGCTGTAACAATAAGTGTTACATTGTATATACCGGGAGTATTATACGTAATCAACGGATTTTGCAAAGTAGATGTTGCAGGTGTCCCGCCCGGGAATGACCACTTCCAGCCGGTAATATGTGTCGGTGTAAGGCTTTCATCCTTAAAATAAACCGAGGAGCTGGTAGAAACAGAAACATTGTTGGCATAGAATTGCGCCGATGCAGGCGGTGGCTGTATACCTATGCAAGCCTGTTGTACGGAATCAAAATTATAGGAGTATGGATTAAGCGCAGTGAGTGAAAAATAACCGTTGGGCGAACCGCCCCAGCCCCAGTTCATAAAGAAATAGGTGTTTGAATCATACCCCTCGCAAACCCAGGTGTGTCCTATATCTCCTCCGCCTGTGTATTGAATTATCCGTCCATTATTTAATTCATTTTCCATCATGGTGGTCCAAACGGTATCGGTAAATTGTCCTTTATAATAACCGCGTATGGTATGCCTGTCGTATCCGAAAAATTTCACATACGATGCCTGGTTGCAAACAGAATCGGCCCCCGCGTTAGAAAAAGCATTCGGGCAAATAACCTGCGCATTGCTTCCGCCTCCGGCATAGTTCATATCTATACTCACACCAACGTCATAATTAAGCAAAGCAACATCCGTATTAGGGCCGGTTATAGTATCGGGCATATTGCCCCAATGGAAGGTATCCACATAAAAGTTACGGCTGATGACTCCATAATCGTTGGAGTATTGGGGGGTGTTCTCATTATAGGTGTTAGACAATAATCCATGCAAAGGATATTTCCAATATTGCATAATTTGAGATTGAGCCGTAGCGCAGCAACCCGTAACCGAGCCTCCCGGGCACATGCCGTTAAAAGGGCCTCCCTGGCTCCAAACTATATTTGTAAGTGGCTTAACATTGCCGGGAATATGCCTGTGGCTCCGGTTAGGCTGGGCATTTGTATAGGCAGTCCATTCAGCGCTTATATCGGCAGTTACGGGAAGATTATTCTTTTCTATATAATCCAGTTGTTTGGCACAGCAATTCATCCATCCTGAAAAGTTAGGAGGTAAATTACTGTGGTCATAATGCCCGTTAACACCATATCCTACAATAGGGTGCGAAGCATTATCGGCAGCGACAATTACAAATCCGTCATTTGAGTTTATATTGAACACATAGTAAAGCGGATTTCCTTCCACCGAACTTTGCGTATATGCCAATGAAACAGTAGCAATCTTTTTGGTTGAATTTTTTTGGTAAAAGTTAGTTGCCACAGTTTGCGCCTGGCTGCTTGTAACCTTGGCTGCATATATTTTACCGGTGAAAATAATTGCAATAAGTACTATAGGTATAAATTTTTTCATGGCATGGATTATTTTTATTGTTTACAAATTTAGTAATAATAAATTGATGTTCTTCTTTTATTTTTTCTTCATTCTTTTTCATAAAAATTTAAAAGCCGTTACGCAGCGTTACGCAGCGGTTTTATGGGGGTTAAAAATTGCAAAAATAGCGCACTACTAATTGATATTCAATTTGTTTTGGCTATATTTATTTATTAAATAAAGGGGACTTTATTCGCTATAAATAATTTCGGGAAAATAGAAAAGTCATTGACTTTTGGGGAAGATGATAAATAAATACAGGGGATATGCCAAAGATTAAAAAGCCCCGATGTACGAATCCCTAATTAGTGGGACCGAATTAGGGCAAACCAAAAGTCATTGACTTTTGAGGAAAGTACATAATATTTGCTATATTTACAGAATGAAAAAACTACGGATAATCCTATTTTTCACTTTTAGTTTTTCATTCTTCACTTCATTGTGTAAGGGACAGTATACGGACTTACTTAACTTTAATGATACAAACGGTTCAGGTCCTTTAGGTTCACTAGTAGCTGCAGACTGGGCTCTGTTTGGGATAACAGGAGATGGAGGTGCTTATGGTGGTGGGCTTATTTTTTCTATGAATAAGGATGGCGGTGGATATCAGGATATGCATGATTTTATTAATCCTAACGGAGGAAGTGCTCATGATGGCAATTTATTGCTTATTGGAAACAAGTTATTCGGAATGATTCCCTATGGCGGAACAGATTGGGAAGGGGTTGTTTTTTCAATTAATACAGATGGAAGCGGATACCGGGTTTTACTTAATTTCAATGATACAAATGGTTGGGGCCCTATTGGTCCATTGGTAATTTCAGAAGGGGTATTATTTGGACTGACAGAGTTTGGGGGTATAAATCAAGCCGGTAATATCTTTAAGATAGATACCAATGGAAAAAATTATAGGGATATATATAATTTTGATGGCTTAAATGATGCCCAACCTATAGTAGGCTTAACCCTTGTGGGAAATAAATTATATGGAGCGGCAAGCGCATACGGGGGCCCTTTCGGTAAAAGTTATATTTTCTCCATAGATACAAATGGCAGCGGGTTCAAAACTTTGTCTTTATATGCTGATTCAACTTCAGGTACTTCTGGCACTCTAACGTACTCTTCGGGCGTACTTTACGGTATAGCCGCAGGACCAGCATTTAATAGCACGAGTAATATATTTTCTATTGATACAGATGGCAGCAAATTTAAAATCCTGACATGGCTTAATAATACAGGTTCATTTTCAATTATTGGAGGCACATTATATGGCATGAGTTATGTTGGGACATACGGACATGGCTGTATTTTTTCTATTGATACTAATGGTAGTGGATATACTGACCTCTATAATTTTAACGGTTCAAACGGCAATTTTCCTGTTGGAGGTTTGACGATTTCAGGTAATATGATGTATGGAGCGCTTGGTCCAAATGGCAGAACCAATTATGGTTCTATTTTTAGTTTTAAAGATACCGTTGGTGCTTTAGAGATTAATACTATAGAAGCAAGCATCGGCTCAATAAATCTATATCCCAACCCAAACAATGGCAGTTTTACTGTCTCTAGTCATGCTGTCCGCCAGCTGGCGGATTCAGCATCGCAAACAATTGAAGTATATAATATGCTTGGAGAGAAAGTATATTCTTCTACTTTGCCCGAAACCCCTAAAGGGGCTTTAATAAACATCAGCAATCAACCCAACGGAATTTATCTCTATCGTGTTTTAGAAGAGAATGGTCTCGCCTTAGGCGAGATTGGTGAAGGGAAAATCATTATTCAGAAATAAGCCGTTTTTTGCTCCATAGGAGCAAACTGTTTGTAGCAATTAATTAGTGTATAGGTTTTAAGCTCCATTGGAGCGACCTGTAATTAACAGGACGCACCTACGGCGCTCTGTGGTTGTGATGTTTTGTATCTACAAACAGAACGCTCCTATGGAGCTAAAGGATTGAGTATAGTTGCGTGAGGCCCGCCCGGATGAACTCCGTTCGGACGGGGATAGCAGCGTATAGCCCGACCCTTGCGCAGCTTGAGTCACGCCCTAAAAATCAAATTATTTATTGTAAAGCACTCTCAAATCTCTTACACTATCAGAGAGAGTAACGGAGTTTATTAAAGCAGGCAACCCGCTATAGGTATACTCGCTCACAATTTTTCCCGATGCGGTTAGTAGCTGATTACTGATGCTGTCATACCTCACCGTTGAGGCGCTTATTCCATTTATAAGCGGAGTAATACTGACAGGGTTATAAGTATATTGATAAATAGTGCCGTTGCCGAAACTTATCAAATACGTATTCTCATTTATCTGTGCAGCCGATAGTAGTTGTCCATAGCTGCTGAGTGAAAATGCAGGCGAATAAAAAGTATTGCCCGGAATATTATATTGCTTAATATATCCTCCGCCGGTACTGTTATTACCGAATACAAAAACGTCGTTATTATCTTGCGCGTATATTGCTGTAACAGGGCCGGGTAAACCAGCTTGCACATAACTTCCGCCCGTTCCTGCATAAAAAAGCGCCAGGTTTTCCAGGGAAGAAGAAATGCTCTTTTCTTCGGCAAAAAGCCAGCCCGCACTGATAAATGTTTTAATGGGATAATATCCTGCCGTAACATTATACACCCCCTGAATTATTCCTGCATGATTGTAGCATTTAACGGTAGCATTTGAAGCCCCATAAAAGGATACATACTCAGCATCCTGGTTGCAATACACATTGGTGAAAAAAGGCTCGGGGGAAGGGTTTCCGGTAATGTTCCACTCTGGTGAAACGTTGGGAACACCATATATATTTACATTGCCCGAATCATGTGCGGCAATGTACAGTTGCTGGTAATAGGAATTGACATCGGAAGAAGAATAATCGCCCGGAACCGAGAAACTATATGCCGGAGAAACTTGAAAAACGGAATCAATTCCCCATGCATGGACTCCTGCCGCATTACGGGTAATAGCATAAACAACTTCCCTTTTGGTCTGAACGGCATCTATAAAAATCTGCTTAAAAGCGCTGGCAACATTGGTACCGTTGGATGCCGTTATGGTCATATAATATGAACCGCTTCCCATGTGAATATCATTCAATGCATAGGAGAGTGAAATATTCATATTGTTGGAAGTAACGGGAACCTGTATCGTCTGCTCTACAGCAAGATTCTGGCTATTGGCAATATACACGTTTACAGAAGTCAGCGTTTTAGAATCGCTTACCGTGCCTGTAACTTGTATGCTTCCGGGTACGTTAAATGTAGCAAGGGAATACGGAGAGGTTATCTGCACACTCGGATAATCCGCCGGTGTTTCCTTTTTGCAGGAACAAAACCCTAAAGCAAGACAGAAAAAAAGTATATTTATTTTCCGCATCATCCTGTAAATTTATGAAAAAAAACGGAGCCAAAAACATAAGCCATTTATTAATAGCATGTTTGGGCATTGTTAATAAGTTATCCCCCCCTATGCATTTCTATTTTTATATTTTTGGTTCCCCAAATAAAAAATATGTGATTTACTATAGCAAAAATGAATAATAATAATAAAAAACAATATAAAAATAAAAGCACCGCACTTAACTTCGCAGAGCTTGAAATGGGTAAAATGCCTCCGCAGGCGGTTGAATTGGAAGAAGCCGTGCTTGGCGCACTGATGCTGGAAAAGGAAGCCCTCACCAGCGTAATTGATATTTTACGGGAAGAGGCTTTTTACAAAGACGCGAATAAGAAAATATTTGCTGCCATACGCCGCCTGTTTGAACATTCGGAAGCGATAGATATACTCACAGTAACAAACGAGCTCCGCAAAACCAGCGAGCTGGAATTAGTGGGAGGCGCTTACTATATTTCCCAACTGACAAGTAAAATTGCATCGTCCGCCAATATAGAATATCACGCCCGTATCGTTCTGCAAAAATTTATTCAGCGCGAGCTCATACGTTTCTCATCCGAGACGATTGAAAATTCCTATGATGACAGTATAGATGTATTCGTGCTGCTGGATGATGCCGAAAAAAAACTGTTCGCCATTGCCGATGAAAACATTAAGAAAGATCCTGCTAAAGCAGGCAGCTTAATACACGATGCCATTAAGCAGGTAGAGGCCGCCCGCAGCAGAAAGACCGGTATTACAGGTGTTCCCAGCGGGTTCACCGAACTGGACCGCCTCACTTCCGGATGGCAGAACTCCGACCTTATTATTTTGGCTGCCCGTCCGAGTATGGGTAAAACAGCGCTTGCTGTTACATTGGCGCGTAATGCTGCCATTGACTTTGGTTATCCGGTTGCAGTCTTCTCACTTGAAATGTCAAACCTGCAGCTTGCACAACGTTTAATATCCAGCGAAACGGAACTTTCCCTCAGCAAATTAAGAAAAGGGGAATTGGAAGATTATGAATTTGAACAATTGACCGCGAAAGTATCCAAGCTTTCCGATGCACCTTTATATGTAGATGACACCGCTGCACTTTCCGTATTTGAATTACGGGCAAAAGCGCGCAGGTTAAAAGAAAACCACGATATAAAAATGATCGTGATTGACTATTTGCAATTAATGACCAGCGGCAACGATAACATGCGTGGCAACCGCGAGCAGGAAATAAGTTCCATATCACGCGCCCTTAAAAGCCTTGCCAAAGAACTGAACATTCCTATCATAGCGCTTTCACAGTTAAGCCGTGCGGTGGAACAACGCGGAGGAGCCAAGCGCCCCCAGCTGTCTGACCTTCGGGAATCGGGCGCTATTGAGCAAGATGCCGATATGGTGCTTTTCGTTTACCGGGAAGATTATTATGAAATGGATGACCCGGAAAGCGTTCCCGGCATGGCTGAAATTATTATTTCAAAGCATAGAAATGGCCCCCTGGATAGCGTTCATTTGAAATTCCAAAAAGAATTTGCTAAATTTGTGGACGAACCTTCTTTGAGTAACTATCATAATTATCAGGTTGATGCCCCTGAACCCAGAACCATTACAAGGGGATCGAAGATGAATGATATAGAAGAAGAGGGTCCGTTTTAACGCATCGTCGTGCTGAATTTATTTCAGCATCTCAATAGATATATTTTGAAAATAAAGGATTCTAGTGGCATCACGCGTATTGAGTTTACAAACTTTATATCGAAAAAAAACAATGATTCGATGAGGTTTGTAACATTTGATATCACCCTTAAAATGGATATTTTTAATGCAAATACACAAATTACAACATTTTTGTCTGATTTTGAATACTTAACCCAAGGATTAGAACTATCCTATAAAACCCTTTCGCAAACATTTTACTTTAAAGTACTTGACGGTGAAATAGAAATTAAATTCATTACTGATCAAACTGGTCATATTCAGGTTTCAGGAAAATTATATAGTAATTACCATAGGGAAAATTTTTTGACATTTCAATTTTCCTCGGATCAAACGTTTATACCAGATATGATTAAAGAATGTAAGCAGGATGTAGCGGCACTAAACCTTGCCAATATTTAATAAGCTTAAAATTGCTTAACTTCGCATAAGCATATTACTACCGTGAAAAGGAAAATCATTTTATTTCTGCTCGCACTTTTCACCCTAACCGGCGCAAGAGCAACCTATATTTTCATTCCTATGGATGAGAGCCAAACCCAATGCCTGAAAGCATACGGTATTGCTTACATGGCATTGAAAGAAGGCGTAACAGTGGAATGGCTTTTAAATTACCGGGGCGGAAGTTTTGTTTTTCCGGATGCTACTATTTTTGAAGATGCCTGCAAAATAAGAAATGTAAAATTTGAGCTGATTGCCGATGAGCAGGAAACTTCTATTCTGCAGCAAATTGCTAATCCGGAAGTAAATATGGATGCCGTGAAATTGGAGAAAGCTCCGCGCATTGCGGTATATTCCCCGAAGAATCAATTACCCTGGGATGATGCAGTTACGCTGGCGCTTAAATATGCAGAAATACCTTACGATGTAATTTATGACGAAGAAATTATGAAAGGGGCATTGCCAAAATATGATTGGCTGCACTTGCATCATGAAGACTTTACAGGACAGTACGGGAAATTTTGGGCGAGTTTTCAAAATGCCGCCTGGTACCAGGCTGATGTGAAAACCCAGGAGGCTATGGCGCATAAATTAGGATTTGAGAAAGTGTCGCAAATGAAACTTGCCGTAGCGAAAAAGATAAAAGAGTTTGTTGCAGGCGGAGGTTTTCTTTTTGCCATGTGCTCTGCTCCCGACTCGTATGATATTGCACTGGCCGCCGATGGCGTTGACATTTGCCAAACACCTTTTGACGGAGACCCTGCCGACCCAGCTGCCAACAGCAAACTGAATTATGATAACTGTTTTGCTTTTAAAGGATTTTCGGTGGATCTTAATCCCATGGATTATCAAAAATCGGATATTGATACCTATACATACAGGCAGCAGCGATATGGAATTACAGAGCAAAATGATTTCTTCACGCTGTTCGATTTCTCTGCCAAATGGGACCCCATACCTGCTATGCTTTGCCAGGACCATACTAAAATAATAAAAGGCTTTTGGGGCCAGAGCGTAGCATTCAATGAAAAATTCATAAAGTCATCTGTTATTATAATGGGGGAGAACAAAGGCGCTAACGAAGCTAAATATATTCACGGAGATTTTGGAAAAGGCACCTGGACATTTTACGGAGGCCACGATCCGGAATGCTACCAGCATCACGTTGGCGACCCGCCTACCGATTTATCGCTTCACCCTAACTCTCCCGGCTACAGGCTTATTTTAAATAATGTTTTGTTTCCGGCGGCGAAAAAGAAAAAGAGAGAGACCTGATCTCTACTCTTTGAAATAACCTATCTCTCTTTCGGTAACTTTAACCGGCTTATTGTTGATATTATATTGAATTTTATCAATCCAATTACCGATGCTATCGTAGCTATATTGAAATGATTTTTGTGAGATAGCTTTACCGTCATTAGAAAATTGGTCAGACACAATAGTATTATAGTGGTCGTCATTTACAATATGATTTACCATTACTGTATCATCCGGTTTATCTCTGCCGGTAGGTGGTGTCATATACCTTCTATCAGGCCGATAACTATTAATATGAAATACGCCTTTATCGAGTAAATGTTTTGCCGAATCAAAATGAGAAATGGTATAATCCGTTAGTTGTCCATTGGCATCGTAGGTATCTTCCTGCACCGTATGCGTATCATTCATGGTTTTTTTAACTACTGTTCCGGTAAGAACCTTATTCGCAGCATAGGAAAATATTTCAACCGTTTTACCGATGCTGTCGAATGTTATTTTTTCGTTTTTCACCAGCCCCACATGAGCATGATAAGTTGCTTTATCGTACATCCGCCCTTTTTCATCATACCAGTAATCATTTCTTTCAAAGGCAGCTAAATCGGGTGCATTGCCTTCTCTCCTCCTTTCATCTGTTTCCACCAGCTTTCCTTTGGTATTATAGGTGCTCCAGGTAATAGTTGTAGCATTCATTGTATCGGCGCCATAGGAAGCCACCCTCCTCAAGTTGCCTGCAGAATCGTAACTATTAACCGTTCTGGTAAAGGTGAAATTATTTCTGTTCGCGGCATCATACTCCCAAGTATTAGCCTTCAATTGATTCCCTTTTAAATCGTAGCTGTATGTGTATTGCTGAATTTTCACTGCAGGAAGGCCATTGTGAATTGGAAAAGAAGAATCAATAACTTCTTTTACATCTCCATTTTCATAATATATATGCGTCACCTTACTGCTCAATTTGCCATCGGCATGGTATTTGGCATTTTCAATTTCGTCGCCATATTCATTGTATGTCCATGTTTGAATGGGCGGTTCAGGTGTACGTCCGGGTCCGGGCATATCATTCCTTGTGGTAGTCATCCTTACATCCGTATCACTTATCACATCGCCTTTTGTAATTACGCCTGCAGTATCCATTAAAGCATGATACATAACTTCCTGTATAAATTGTACATGCCCTAATATTGCTTTGGCAGGCAAATTGGGTTTTCTATGCTTTTCTTTTGGAGTAAAGGAAACCATTACCAGCAACAAAAAAACTACCGACAAATACTTTAGGTATTTCATACTATCATACATGCTGAGAGAACAGCATTCAATTTATCAAAAAAATTATAGGGATGCCCTTGTTTATACATTTTGCAATCCCACCATCTTACCTTCGACAGGATCCCAGACCTTTAGTTTAAAACAGGCTAATATATCTTTTGGAGAAAGGGAAGTCCGTTTAACATTTTGAAGTTCCGGTATGGCTTTCATTACTTCCGGTAAACGGTAAAAAGGGATACGTGCATTCAGATGGTGGATATGATGAAAACCAATGTTTGCAGTAAACCATTGCATAACCGGATTCATCTTCATAAAGCTGGATGATTCCATGGCTGCTTTTTCGTAGGTCCATCCATCCGATTCACTAAAAGTAACCCCGGGGAAATTATGCTGGGCATAAAAAAGATAGGCTCCAATAGCATCTCCGGTTAAAAAAGGGATGATAATAGTGAGCAGCCATACCTCCCATCCGAAGAAATAAAATACAGTTACGTTTAATATCAAATGCACTATTAGTGCAATCAGAGAATCTCTATGCTTTTTAGGATTACTGAGGTACGATTGCATGGCCATTCCAATCATAAACATGGAAAAATATCCGAATGCAATAGTTACCGGATGGCGGGAAACCAAATACGCATATTTCTCTGACCTTGAAAGGCTTTGGAACTTTTCTTTAGTGATAATAAGGTAAGAACCTATACTGGATGTAAAAAGCTTTGAGTTATGCTTATGGTGATAATCGTGGGAACGTTTCCAAATACTTTCAGGCGCCATTACATATATTCCAAACCCGGTCATTATAATATGCGCCAATTTTGACTTATTTAAGATTGCATGATGCTCATAATCATGGTAAATAACAAACATACGAATGGTTAATAATCCGGCTATTATGCTACAAGCCAAACGGGCCAGAAAAAAGTGGGCAATAATGGTTCCGGTGAGTGCTGCCAACAGGAAAAACAGGGTGGAAAGCGCATAGTACCAAGACTTTGCCCTATCTTCTTTGGCATAATCCTTCGTGGCTAATATTAATTCTTTACCGGTTAACATTTACTATGAATAAGATACAAATATAGGTTAAATTTCTTTAGGCCGCTTATGTTTCCACCTGCGGTGTGACCACAACCAAATCTCCGGTTGTGCAATAATATCATTTTCCAACACTTTTGTGTGTGATTTTGAAATCATATCCGCTTCCGTTGTTGCAGGATTTTCAACTACCATTTCTGCCGAAATTTCATAGTATCCTCTTTTAATTCTTTTTACCCTTGCATAAACAACCGGGTAATTCATACGTTGGGCTATTTTTTCCGTTCCCTTAAAAATAGGAGTATCCTGATTGAGGAATGTTGTCCAAAAAGCTCCTTCGGGCGAAGGGGTTTGATCGGCTATAAAAGCAGTGGCATTTAATTCATTTCTTTTACTTGCCATTTCGCGGTAGGTATCTTTCATAGCAATTAACTTAGTTCCGAAACGGGTGCGCATGCGGTACATCAGCCCGTCAAAATATTTATTGCTCAGCGGGTGGTAAATGACATAGAGCTGGTGCTTGCATTGCAAACTGAAACTATTGCCTGCCCATTCCCAATTACCCCAATGCCCCATTACCAATATAAATGATTTATTCTCCTCCGCCAGTTTATTAAACAGCTTCACTGTTTCAGGATGTATGGAACAATGCTTCAACATATTCTCTTTACGAATGGTAAGCGTTTTAAAAGTCTCCAGAGTAAGGTCGCAGAGATAGTGGTAAAAGTCTTTGCAAATTTTCTCTATTTCGGCATCGCTTTTATGGGGAAAAGAATTCCGAAGGTTTTGCAAAACCACCTCTTTACGATAACCTATTACATAATATAATACCCCATACAATCCATCGGAAACCAAATAAAGAATCGGGAACGGCAATAGCGACAGCAGATAAATAAAAGGGATAGTGAGGTAATAAAGAATGGCAGCCAATGCAGTGAATTTTATATTGAATAAGAGTACAAATATCGCATAAACAGATTATGTACAATACCGTATATTTGCTTTATGGGATTACTTGATCCCGAAAGAAATTATGGAAAAACTGCAGAATTATATTGACGGAGCATTAGCAGCACCTGCAAAAGGTAGCTACATTGATAATTATAATCCTTCTACCGGCAAGGTTTATTCGGTGATTCCCGACTCGGGTGAAGAGGATGTAAAAAAGGCTGTGGAGGCGGCCAAAAAAGCTTTTCCCACCTGGTCCTCCATGCGCAAGGATGAACGCTCTGGCTGGATGCTGAAATTAGCTGACCTCCTGGAAGAAAGATTGGAACAATTTGCATTGGCAGAATCAATTGATAACGGTAAGCCGCTTTGGTTATCGCGTTCGGTGGATATACCAAGGGCGGTAAGTAATCTGCGCTTTTTTGCTACCGGTATTTTGCATTTCCCGTCCGAGGCCCATTCTATGGAGGGGCGTGCTATTAACTATACCCTCCGCGACCCGGTGGGTATTGCAGGTTGTATTTCCCCATGGAACCTTCCACTCTATCTCTTTACATGGAAAGTCGCCCCTGCCCTAGCATCCGGTTGCTGCGTAGTTGCCAAGCCATCTGAAATTACACCCATGACTGCTTATATGCTTTCACAGCTTTGTGCAGAAATTGGTTTTCCGAAAGGAGTCTTTAACATCTTACATGGGCTGGGGAGCAAAGTAGGCAGTGCTATCGTTGCTCATCCGGATATAAAAGCCATTTCATTCACAGGCGGCACGGCTACAGGAAAAGCCATTGCAAGTGTAGCTGCACCCATGTTTAAAAAACTGTCATTGGAATTAGGTGGTAAAAATCCGGTAGTCATTTTTTCTGATTGCAATTGGGATAGGATGATGAAAACAACGTTAGATTCTTCATTCAGCAACCAGGGAGAAATTTGTCTTTGTGGCTCACGCATCATGATTGAGAAAAGCGCTTACACCAAATTCCGCGATGAGTTTGTACAAAAAACAAAAGCCCTGAAAGTGGGCCCTCCGCTGGAAGAACAGAGCAAACTCGGAGCCATTGTATCAAAGCCACATTATGAAAAAATACTCTCCTATATAGAACTCGCCAAACAGGAAGGTGGTAAAATTCTTTGTGGTGGAAAAGCTATAAAAATGACTGGAGAATTCAGCGATGGCTGGTATATTGAACCAACCGTGATTGAAGGATTGCCTCAGAATTGCCGCACCAATATGGAAGAAATATTTGGCCCGGTAGTTACCTTACAGTCATTTGAAACGGAAGCTGAAGCTATAGAATTAGCCAATGGTACCGAGTATGGGCTTACCTCTATGTTGTGGACAGAAAACCTGACCCGCACGCATAAAATGGCAGAACAATTCCGCTCAGGTATTGTTTGGGTAAACTGCTGGCTGTTGCGCGATCTACGCACTCCTTTCGGAGGAATGAAGAACTCCGGAGTAGGGCGTGAAGGCGGTTGGGAAGCATTGCGTTTTTTTACAGAGCCTAAGAATGTATGTATAAAGTTGTAATGAAAAAAATAGTTGCAATTCTACTTTTACTTGGATTTTTTTACGCCTGCAATAATCAGAATAAGCCTGCATACAAAGCCCCTGACTTCAGAACTTTTGATACGGCTGTTTATTATAAGGGCTTATACGTGAGCGAAGGGTATATTAAAGACATTAAAAAATATAAATCTCCGCGATTGTGCCAGGATTCTTTTTCGCAGGCTATTACAATACCCGACAGCACACTAAAATTAACATGCTTTGGTGTCAATTTCCATGAGGGAGGCGGCAGTTATGTAATAGTGAAAAGGGGAAATTTGTATCAACTTATGGATGCAATGCCAAATGATTCAACCCATAAAATAAATATTGATACTCTTTACAGGCAAGATATTGAAATTATATCTGACAATGAAATAAAAATAGGACAAGAATACTACGGTAAAATCAAGTCAGGTAATGTTATAGAAGAGATTCTATTTGCCGGAAAATATCAATCTGAAACAGGCTCAACAGTTGAATTTACGGCTGATGGTAAAGTAACCGGGTTGGAGAATTATAAAACATATTCTGTTATGATTGACTATATAGATGAAGCAAGAGATGTTGATCAGGTTTTACTGGGCACCAATGCCAAAGACCAGAAAGAATTTGCATTTAAGTTCAAACACGATACTCTGCAGATATATGAATTGAAGTGCCTGGAATATGATAAGGATAACCACATGTGCGGAAGCGTAGATTTTGGAAAACTGAAATATACCTTGGTCAAGAAATAACAAGAGGTTCATTTTATCTTTAAGAAAGATTTTTATTTTTGTACCATAAATCAATACTCCATTACTATGATAGCATTAATAATTATACTCGGTGTTGTTGCAATACCCTTTATAGCTGCGCTTTTCACCAGCAATAAATTTAAGGTGGAGAAGGAAATAACCATTAACAAACCAAGACAACAGGTATTTGATTATGTGAAACACATTAAGAACCAGGACAACTTCGCCGTTTGGATGTCACTGGACCCGGCTATGAAAAGAGAGTATACCGGAACTGATGGAACCGTAGGCTTTGTTTCGGCTTGGGAGAGCAACCACAAACAAGTAGGCCACGGTAAACAAACCATTACAGGCATTAAAGAGGGAGAACAGGTGGATATGCAAATTCACTTTTTGAAACCCTGGGATAATAAAGCCAATGCTTACTTTACCACAGAGCCTGTTTCAGGTACTCAAACCAAAGTGAAATGGGGATTTTACAATGATGTGAAATACCCCATGAAAGTGATGCGCCTATTTATGAATATGGAAAAGATGATAGGAAAAGATTTTGAAAAGGGATTAGGCAAGCTGAAGGAAGTGATGGAGAAGTAAAAAATTATTGTTACAGTGGTTTTATATACACCCATTCCATAAACCCGAAATCCGAAACAGTAAGAGTTGTAACATCAACTCCATTAAGGTCTTTATATCTAAACATAGAGGCTATAGGATACTTATCATTTATCAAAACTTTATCTTTGGTTTTGGGCTTTAATAAAAACAAGTCATACTCCTGTTTTGTTTCATCTTTAAAAACCTTTGTTACATTAATAGATTCATCATTTTTTAAAAATACCTTTTTCTCAATATATGCCAGTTTTGGTGCGTTCTTGTTAATTGAACTAATGGTAAAATATTCTTCATAATATTTATCTAAAACCGTATCTAAATAGGAATTTCCTTTTATTCCTATTGAAAAGAACCAAGTACCACCATCATTAATACGGAAAGGAAGTTCCAGTTTTATTGGCTGCCACCTGCCCTGTATAAGAATAAATCTGCTAAGCCTTGCTGCTATACTAAAGATTATAATTACTGATGTGTAGAAACCTCCAAGTAAGTAATCAGTTGCCCTGGATATACCCTTTTCATATGCATTCACTCCAAATTGAATACAAAACACAACAAGATAATACAGCAATATTCTGGTCATTACTTTATCATTGTTAACTGTTCTTTTATATGAAAATGTACTATCATTATTCAAGGCATTATTTAAAATGGTGGCATACCACGAAACAGTTAACAAAAAGAACAGAATACTTATTATAGCGCTTCCATTCCGCCTCCCATCAATTAACCAGAAATCGTAAAATGCATGAGAAAATATGGCCAATAAAGCAAATGCAGGAATTATGAAGAACCGGATACCGGATTTTATGTTTCGATATTTTTTCAAAACAATTCCGTACCCGATAAGGGAAGAGTAAAACATATGTCCAACGGAAGTTAATATGGCACGTGAACTGATTACTTCACCATTATTATGCACAAAATACAAGGTATTTTCCGCAGCTGCAAAGCCAAGTGCAGAAATAGCGGTAAAGGCTATATAATCTATCGGTTCTTTGAATATTGAACGAAAAAAAAGAAGCATGATAATGAAAGGAATCATTTTAACCGACTCTTCTATTAATCCTATTTTTAGAACGCAATAGAGAAAATCATTCAACATTCCTCCACCTAACTCCAATGGAATAATCTGATCTACCTGGCCATATTTATGTATTACAAAAATCAATTGAGTTGAGGCTGCCCCAAGGAAAAAGCTAATTAGAATATACTTCAGGTCTTCCCTGCCATATACTTCAATCAGCCTGAAATAGTCTATCCATATCCAGGCAATAAAACAAGCAATCAGGGCGTAAATAACAATCATGAAGTGTATTTGATTATAAATGGAATGAGCGGTTAAAAGTATAATTATTTTATAACAGTATATTTTTCTTTTCTAATCAATTATGAATTACATCACGAAAATAATCTTCCTCAAAATCAACGAGATAAATAGTTTTCATGAAAATTTAACAAATAAAATACGTAACCGAACAGTTTCATATATATATTTGTAACCGAATTGTTACGCATTAATATTTAAACAACCCTAAATACAAGCAAAATGAGAAAGATAGTTTCAAGCATCATCATGTCGCTGGACAACTTTGCAGCAAACACTGCGGGAGATCTAAGCATGTTTAAAGTAGATGAAGAGTTCTTTGACATGTCAGCATCCTTGTGCGATGCAGCCGATGCTGCCTTATACGGTAAAGGCACTTATTACATTATGCAATCTTACTGGCCTACTGCAGGTGATAAGCCCACTGCATCGGCACATGATAAGCAACATTCTTTATGGTACAACCATGTGAATAAATATGTATTATCCAAAACATTAAAAAGCGAAGAAGCACCCAATACCACTATCATAAGGGAGAATGTGGCAGAAGAACTGAAAAAATTGAAACAACAGGAAGGCAAAAACATTCAAATATTTGGCAGTCCCGGTGTGGTACGCTCGCTTATACAAGAAGGATTGATTGATGAATACTGGATATTTATTTACCCGGTCATTATTGGGAACGGCATTCCATTATTTAAAGATATCAAACAACAAATAAACTTAACCCTGGTATCATGCAAAACGCTGAAATCGGGTGCAGTGGCTTTACATTATATAAGAAACTAAAATCATTATGAGAAGAGACGTATTTCAAGCTATTGCAGACCCTACCCGCCGAGAGATACTGGGGTTGTTAACGGCGCAATCTTTAAACCTGAATTCGGTTGCCGAGAATTTTGATATCAGCCGCCCCGCCGTTTCAAAGCATATTAAAATACTTACTGAATGTGGTTTGATAGTTATTAAGAAAGAAGGCCGTGACCATTATTGCGAAGCACAATTCGATAAGCTGCATGAAGTCTCGGATTGGGTGGAGCAATACCGCAAGTTCTGGGAGGAACGGTTTGATGCACTGGAAATTTATTTAAATAAGTTACAAAATAAAAACAAAAAGAAATCTAAGAAAAAATGAAAACAAATCAGTCCAACATCACACCGTTTTTATGGTTCAATGGTAATGTAGAAGAAGCTATAAACTTCTATATATCCATTTTTAAAAACTCAAAAATTATTAGTGCCCACCATTTACCTGGAGATGTTCCCGGGAAAAAAGGGAAAGTATTTACCGCCACTATTGAATTGGATGGACAGAAGTTCATGGCACTGGACGGAGGCCCTCAATTTAAATTCTCACCCGCTGTTTCATTTTTTGTCGATTGTACCACACAAAAGGAAGTAGATGACCTGTGGGATAAATTATCGGAAGGTGGCAAACCAAACCGCTGCGGCTGGATTGATGATAAGTTTGGCATCACCTGGCAGATCGTTCCCAAAGCCTTGGGAGAATTAATGTATGACAAAGACCCTGCTAAATCGAAAAGAGTGATGGAAGCTATGATGAAAATGGGGAAGATCGAGATACATAAATTGGAAGAAGCATACAACCAAAAATAAAAACTCAATTAACTTATAATACACCTTATGGAAACTAAAACAAAAAGTACAACAGCAAATCGGGAACTAACTGTTTCGCGTTTATTAAATGCGCCCAAAGAATTGGTATGGGAGCTCTGGACCAACCCTGAGCATATTAAACATTGGTGGGGGCCGAATGGATTTACAAACACCATTTATAAAATGGATGTGAAGAACGGAGGTGAATGGGATTTTACCATGCACGGCCCGGATGGTAAAAATTTCAGGAATACCCACACTTTTGCAGAGTTGGTGAAATATGAAAAAATTGTTTTACGACATGTTACACCACCCCATTTTGGAATGACGGTTACATTTACACCACAGGGAAATAAAACCTTGTTGTCTATAACTTCCCTGTTTGAATCTGCGGAACAATTGCAGGAAGTAATTAAAGTCTTCAAAGCGGACGAAGGGTTAAAACAAAATGTGGACAAGCTGGAAAAATATATTACTACAATGCCCACACAAAAGGAATTGGTTATCATGCGCCAGTTCAATGCTCCGCGCAAACTTGTTTTCAGGGCATTTTCAGAAGCAGGCGCACTCGCCCAATGGTGGGGGCCAAAAGGTGCAACTATTGAAGTGAATAAATTGGATTTTAAACCGGGTGGAATATTCCACTATAGCATGAAATCTCAAATGGGTGAGATGTGGGGCAAATTCAATTATTTGGAAATAACAGAACCGGAACGAATCGTGTTCACCAATTCTTTTTCGGATAAAGATGCAAACACGGTTCGCGCTCCTTTCAGTAATGACTTTCCAATGGAAATAAGAAATGTTCTGACACTTTCTGAACATGAAGGGAAAACAACCGTTCTCTTAAAAGGTGGTCCCGTAAATGCAACTGAAGCTGAAATGAACTTCTTTACAAATATGTTCAGCAGCATGCAAGAAGGCTTTGGTGGCACTTTCGATCAACTAGAAGAATATCTTGCAAAGAATTAATATTCATAAATTAGAATAGAAAAATGGAAACACAAAATAAGGAACTAACGATTACCCGTACATTTAATGCTCCGCGCGAGTTAGTGTGGGAAGCATGGACAGATGTAAAGCATATTGAGCAATGGTGGGGGCCGAAAGGGTTCACCAATCCCATATGCGAATGGAACGCCAAAAAAGGGAACAAGATAAACATTCACATGAAAGCACCTGATGGGGCTATTTACCCCATGGATGGTATATTCGGGGAAATTATCAAGAATGAAAAGATTGTTTTTACCAGCGCCGCATTGGATAAAAAAGGAGATCATCTTTTCGAAGTGCTAAATACAATCACTTTCATTGACGAAGGTGATAAAACAAAACTTGTCCTGCACTTTACCTTCTCCAACATTAAACCAGAAGGCCTGCAACATATTGGCGGCGCTGAAATGGGCTGGAACATGAGTCTTGACAAATTAGTAACCTTACTTAATACCCTGAAATAAAATCATCATGCCAAAAGTAATATCGAAAGACGGCACTTCTATTGCCTATAGTAAAACAGGCAAAGGGCAAGCACTTATTGTTGTAGATGGTGCTTTATGCAGTAGGGCATTTGGCCCTACACCAAAATTAGTGCCTTTACTGTCAGGCGACTTCAGCGTAGTTACCTACGATAGAAGAGGCAGGAATGAAAGCGGAGATACCCTGCCCTATTCTGTTGAAAAAGAGATTGAAGATTTAGATGCGCTTATCAAAGAAGCCGGTGATTCAGTATGTATGGTTGGTTTTTCCTCCGGTGCAGCTTTGATTTTAAACGCAGCTGCAAAAGGACTTAACATAAAAAAGATGGTTTTGTATGAAGCGCCTTATATAATGAATATGGGAGGACACAATCCCCCTGCAGATACTGCTGAACAATTGAAGCAACTTATAGCTTCGGGAAAAAGAAGTGGAGCTGTTAAATTTTTCATGAAAGATATGGTTGGGCTACCCGGTATAATTCCATTTATTATGAGCCTCACACCTATATGGAAAAAACTTAAAGCTGTTGCCCACACAATCCCTTATGATGCTGCAATTTTGGAAGGCTTTACGATACCTGCTACATTGGCATCAAAAATTAATATACCTGCATTGGTATTGCATGGAACCAAGAGTCCACTGTCGCTTCGGAATGCTTCTCAAAAACTAGCGGAAGTAATACCCGACGCAAAATCTAAAGGGTTGGAAGGCCAAACTCATGATGTATCTATGAAAGCTATTGCTCCGGAATTAATTAATTATTTCAAAAGCTAATAACTAAAAACAAGATAAGAAAATTAAAATTACAAATGCACCTATCCGTTGACGGCTTTGCTGGAGACAAAGACAATAAACCGGTTTTTGCACAATTTAATGACGAACTTAAGAACCACTCTATTGCGAACATTGAAGAAGTTGATTGCATTATACTGGGACGGAAAACGGCAGTGGATTTTATACCGTATTGGGCGTCCCTTCCTGCTAATCATCCTGACTATACTATTGCGCGAAGAATAACTGAAATACCAAAAATTGTTTTCACAAAAACACTTACGAACTCCCAGTGGACAAATACAAAAATAGCCATGGGTGAAATTTCTGAAGAAATAAATCAACTAAAAAAACAGGCGGGTAAAAATATTATAGTATATGGTGGTTGCGGTTTCGTATCATCTTTAATTAAAGAGGGATTAATGGATGAATACCATTTATTGGTATGTCCGGTTGCGCTTGGCAATGGATTTCCTATCTTTAATAGTTTAAAAGATGATCTGGAATTAAAGCTTGTAGATAGTAAATCATTTGATTGCGGCATAGTACTGCTTCACTACGAACCTAAACGTAACCTATAAATCACATCTATTAACTATAAATAAAACTTCTAAAATAAAAAAACCATGAAAAAAACAAACATCATCTATTGGATTTTTACAGGATTACTATGCCTGGGAATGCTATTTGCATCTGTGCCAAGTTTAATATTCAGGGCAAAAGCCGAAACATTCTTCACTGCATTGAGCTTTCCCACTTATATGATTACATTTTTAGATGTAGCGAAAATATTGGGAGTAATTGCTATTCTTATTCCGGGCTACCCAAGACTAAAGGAATGGGCTTATGCAGGACTTGCTTTTGATTTAATTGGAGCCACATACGCACAGATAGCAAAAGGTTATCCGCCTGCTAATTGGGCCTTTATGATCATCTGGTTTATTCCGCTTGTAGGTTCGTATATATACTACCATAAAAGATTAAAAGCAACCATATAAACTAAATCTTATTTCGCCATGTCATTTCAAGCATATATTGACAATATAAAAGCAAAGACCGGTAAAACACCGGAAGATTTTAAAAAGCTTGCCGAAAAGAAAGGCTTGTTAAAGCCTGGCGTTAAGGCCATGGAAGTTGTGAACTGGCTTAAAAAAGATTTCAACCTGGGGCATGGGCATGCTATGGCTATCTATGCTGTTTTTAAGGGTATTAAACAATCAAAAAATGGTTGAAGTTTTTAAAATGAATGTTCAATTACAGGAACAGGCAATACTCCTTGCAGGGAAGTTATTATCTGAATTTCCGCTTATCAAAATAAATTTTGATCTGGAAGATTGTGATAAAGTTTTAAGGATAGAAGGGGAAAAAATTGCGCCAAAGAAGATAATAGAAATGATAAGTTCGAACGGATACCAATGTAATATATTGGAATAATTACAAAAAATAAAACACATGAATAACGAAACAGTTATAGTTGAACGCAATTTCAATGTCCCTGCTATTAAGGTTTGGAACGCCATCACCAACAGGGACGAAATGACCAAATGGTATTTCAACCTGAAAGAATTTAAACCGGAAGTTGGTTTCGAATTCCGGTTTTCGGGCGGACCTTCAGCAGATAGGCAATATCAGCATATTTGTGTAGTTACGGAAGTGGAATATTGCAAGAAAATAACCTATAGCTGGCGATTTGAAGGATATGAAGGTATCTCGCATGTTACCTTCGAGTTATTTACCGGAGGCGATAATCAAACACGGTTAAAACTGACTCATGCAGGATTAGAAACCTTTCCGAATATTTCTGATTTTGCAAAACAAAATTTTGTGGAGGGGTGGAATCATCTTCTTGGTATATCACTGCAAAAGTTTTTGGAAAACTGAGAATTCGCACTTTCCACTCCTAGTTCTTAGCTCTATGCTTTCCCTTCCCGTTCTTCAGTAATTTGTTTCAGGGTGATGAGTTCCCGCATTTTATCTTTTGCTTCGCCTGCAGGGCTGCCGAGGTATGCCTTCCCTCCTTCCAGTGATTTGCTGGGCGCAGATTGTCCCAATAGAACTGCCCCTTTACCGATATGTATATTGCTCGGAATACCAACCTGGCCCCAAAGCGTAACACCATCTTCAAGTATAACACATCCGGCTATGCCAACTTGTGCGGCTATAAGACACATTTTACCAATATGGGTATCGTGCCCCACATGCACGTTATTATCTAACTTGCTTCCTGCCCCTATGATGGTTTGTTCGGATACACCTTTATCAATAGTGCAACAGGCTCCCAAATCAACATCATCTTCAATAACCACCCGGCCGCATGAAAGCATCTTATCGAAATATGCAGGACGTTTTTTATAGTAAAAAGCATCAGCTCCTAACACCGTTCCGGAATGAATGGTAACGCGGTTTCCAATAATAGTATCATCGTAAATGGTAACATTGGGATGTATTACGCAATCATCTCCAATCACTACATTATTGCCAACAAATACTCCGGGCATAATAACCGTATTTTTCCCGATTTTTGCGGAAGTATTAATCATTTCCTTTTGCGAGAAATTTTCCGGATGGAAATGCTTTATGATCTTATTATAGGCACTGAAAGGATCATCGGCAAACAGTAATGCCTTGCCTTCCGGGCAAGCTACCTTTTTATTGATGATGATAGTAGTGGCATTTGACAGAAGCGCTTTATCGTAATATTTAGGATGATCCACGAAAACAATATCGCCTTTCTCTACCCTATGGATCTCATTTAACCCTGTAATCAGGTGCTTAGGATTGCCTTCAAACTCTGCTCCGATTATGGATGCAATTTTTTCTAGCGTCTGTGGCGGATTTATTTTCATGGATTCAAAGATAAGGATTAAATGAATAATGAGGGGAATCCTGTCTTTAACTATTAATAAAACCTTACATTTGCGCCATGAATGATAAAGTTATTTCCCGAATCATAATTGGCGTAACCATTGCCATACCGGTGGCTGTAACCACCCTGCATTTTATGCCTAAGCCTGATAGTGTACCCGATATTATAAAGCATTGCCCGCTTCTTAATGCCATACTTAATGGGACATGCACCGTGCTGTTGATAGCGTCCTATATTGCTATCCGCAATAAAAAGGTAACTATCCATAAAAGGCTTAATGTCACTGCTTTTACGCTTTCGGCTATCTTTCTTTTAAGCTATGTAGCTTATCATTCATTTGGAAAGGAAACTATTTACCCCGATGGTCCCATGAGGCCTGTTTACCTTTTCATATTAATTTCTCATATAATACTTGCCGCTGTAGTATTGCCAATGGTTTTACTTAGTTTTTACCGTGGACTCAGTAACCAGATTGTAAAGCACCGCAAACTGGCCAGGTGGACCATGCCAATATGGCTTTATGTTACAATTACAGGGGTAGTGGTATATTTAATGATTTCCCCCTATTATAATTTCTGATTGTTGTATATTTGCACCGTGAAAAACATTTTTAAAATAGTTGCTACTCTTATTATTGTGCTGTTTCCCTTGTTGACAAGCGCCCAATGCGCTGTTTGTGCAGCCGGAGCTGCCTCCACTGCGCGTACAAATGGGAAATACGGGGCCGGCATAAATGAAGGCATTATATACCTCCTTATTGTAACTTACCTTGTTTTTACCATAGCTGCTATTTATTTTCTTCGCCACCGCATACGCTATTATCTCCGTACGCTTTCTTCCCGCTGGCGAATGTTTATAGCTTCTTTCTGAGGAGCTTACACAGGAAGAGGCAACAATTTTCCCTTGGTTTTCAAAAAAAGGATGTTAGTAAGCTAATGTGTGACATACAGGTCTCCACAGGGAATTATCTAATTTTGCAACTAAAATAGTGGTCAGTAGTCAGTTATCAGTGGTCAGTATAAAATTTATATGAAAATACCGATTACTAATTTCTGATAACTGACTACTGATAACTGACTACTGATTATGGCAAGAATATTAACAGGCATACAAAGTACAGGCGTACCTCATTTGGGAAATATCCTTGGGGCTATTAAGCCTGCCATTGATATGGCTAACGACTCGAAAAATGATTCATTCCTTTTCATAGCTGACCTGCATTCTCTCACCACTATGCATGATGCGAATACGCTCAAAGAAAATACTTACAGCGTAGCTGCTGCATGGTTAGCTTTTGGTTTAAATGTGGATAAAACCGTTTTCTACCGCCAATCGGATGTTTCCGAAGTAACTGAATTGACCTGGTATTTGAGTTGCTTTGCTCCTTACCCTATGCTTGCCAATGCAGTTTCATTCAAAGATAAATTAGACCGGCTTTCAGAGGTAAATGCCGGTGTGTTTCTGTACCCAGTGCTAATGGCGGCCGATATCATTCTATATGATGCGAATTATGTCCCGGTAGGGAAAGATCAGTTGCAGCATTTGGAGATAACCCGTGACATTGCCTCTTCATTCAATAACCATTACGGTGAAACATTTATTATGCCCGAGCCTAAAATAAATGAACAAGTGATGATTATTCCCGGCATTGACGGGCAGAAGATGAGCAAATCCTATAACAACACCATTAATATTTTTTTGCCGGACAAGGATTTGCGCAAAATAATTATGAAAATAGTTACCGATGCCACTCCTGTGGAACAGCCTAAGGATCCTGATAAATGTACAGTATTCAAATTATTCAGCCTGGTCGCCGATAAAGTCAAAGTAGAGGAAATGCGTCAGAACTATTTACGTGGCGGGTATGGCTACGGCCAGGCAAAAGAAGCATTGTACCTTACCATAGTTGAAAAATTCCATAAAGAACGTGAGCTTTACAACCATTACATGAGCAATAAAGCAGAGTTGGATAAAAAGCTGAAAATTGGGGCAGATAAAGCTAGAGAAGTGGCAATAAAAACATTAAAGAGAGTGAGAGAGAAGTTAGGGTACTTAAATTAAATTGAAAAGATGAAAAGCAAAATAGAAATAGAACTTGAGAAACGCATATTAGTGATAGATGGCGCTATGGGCACTATGATACAACAGTATAAGCCCACAGAAGAAGACTATCGCGGAGAGCGCTTTAAAGATTATCCGCACTTGATAAAAGGGAACAATGATGTTTTTTCGCTCACCAATCCAAAGATGATCGAAGATATCCATCGTGCTTATTTAGATGCAGGAGCAGACATTATTGAAACCAATACCTTCAATGCCAATCCGCTTTCATTAGCCGATTATCACATGGAGGATCTGACCAATGAACTGAATTTTGCATCTGCTGCCATTGCCCGGAAAGTGGCGGATGAATTCACGGCAAAGAATCCCAATAAACCACGGTTTGTAGCAGGGGCATTGGGCCCGACAAATAAAACCACTTCCTTGTCTCCGGATGTAAATGACCCGGGCTACAGGGCGGTATATTTTGATGATGTAGTTGCTGCATATACTGAGCAAATAAAAGGGCTTGTAGAAGGCGGAGTGGATATTCTTTTACTGGAAACCATTTTTGACAGCCTGAATGCAAAAGCGGGTTTGTTTGCTATTGAATCGTATTTTGAAAAGACCGGGAAGAGAATCCCTATAATGGTTTCTGTAACTATTACCGATGCCAGCGGAAGAACACTTTCGGGCCAAACGGTAGAGGCATTTTTGACTTCCGTGAGACATGAAAACCTGTTGAGCATTGGGCTAAACTGCGCACTGGGTGCAAAAGAAATGCGCCCGTATTTAGAGGAAATGTCTCAAAAAGCCCCTTATTATGTGAGCTGTTATCCGAATGCCGGATTGCCAAATCAATTTGGAGAATATGATGAAACCCCGGAAACCATGTGCGTGTTTGTAGATGATTTCCTGAAGAATGGTTTTGTAAATATGATTGGCGGATGTTGCGGCACCACGCCTGAACATATTAAGGCTATTGCAAATTCTGCGGCTAAGGCTAAACCACGCAAAAAGCCGGAACCGGACACCTTGTTCCACCTGAGCGGATTGGAAGCTGTTACGCTTTTCCCGGGAAGTAACTTTATGAATGTGGGGGAACGTACTAATATAACAGGCTCCAAGAAATTTTCCAGATTCATTGTAGGTGGAGATTTCAACGGGGCACTGACAATTGCGAGAGATCAGGTAGACGGAGGCGCACAGGTAATTGATATTAACATGGATGAGGCCATGATAGACTCCAAAGCGGCCATGGTGAAGTTTCTGAACCTCGTTGCGGCAGAACCGGATATTTCCAAACTCCCTATCATGATTGATTCATCGAAGTGGGAGGTTATTGAAGCCGGATTGAAATGCACGCAGGGGAAATCGATCGTAAATTCTATCAGCTTAAAAGAAGGGGAAGAAAAATTTATTGAACAGGCGCGTAAAGTCAAGAAGTATGGTGCCGCAGTTATTGTAATGGCATTCGATGAAAAAGGCCAGGCAGACACCCTGGAAAGAAGAAAAGAGATTTGCGCAAGAGCCTACAATATTCTTGTAAAGGAAGTTCAATTCCCTGCACAGGATATTATTTTCGACCCGAATATTTTCCCGGTAGGAACCGGAATTGAAGAGCACAAACGCAATGCGCTTGATTATTTTGAATCTACCGAATGGATAAAGAAAAACCTTCCGCTTGCAAAAGTGAGCGGTGGCGTCAGTAATGTTTCTTTTTCATTTCGCGGGAATGATACAGTTCGGGAAGCCATACACTCTGCATTTCTCTATCATGCCATAAAAGCAGGCATGGATATGGGAATTGTAAACCCGGGCATGTTACAAATTTATGATGAGATACCTAAAGACTTGCTCGTATTAGTTGAAGATGTTTTGCTGAATAGAAAAGAAGATGCTACCGAACATTTACTGACTTATGCAGAAACCATTAAATCGAAGGGGAAGGTAGTTGTGAAGGATGAAGCATGGAGAAGCCTGCCTGTAAATGAGCGCCTATCTCATGCATTGGTAAAAGGCATAGATGAATATATTGAACAAGATACGGAGGAGGCAAGAAAACAATTTGCTAAATCATTGGAAGTAATAGAAGGCCCGCTGATGGCTGGAATGAGTATTGTCGGTGATCTATTCGGTTCGGGAAAAATGTTTTTACCGCAAGTGGTGAAGAGTGCCCGTGTAATGAAAAAATCGGTGGCATACCTCACTCCTTTTATGGAAGAAGAAAAAGCAGAAGGAACCAATGTTGCCGGTAAGATCCTTATGGCTACTGTGAAAGGCGATGTGCACGACATTGGAAAAAATATTGTGGGCGTTGTGCTCGGCTGTAATAACTACAAGGTTATTGATCTGGGTGTGATGGTTCCTTGTGATAAAATATTGGAAGCAGCCGTTAGAGAAGACGTAGATGCTATCGGCGTCAGCGGATTAATTACCCCTTCGCTGGATGAGATGGTGCATATAGCCAAGGAAATGAAAAGAACCGGGCTCAAAATTCCCTTGTTGATTGGCGGCGCTACCACATCTAAAGTGCATACGGCTGTTAAAATTGCACCGGAATATGAACATCCCGTTGTATATGTAAATGACGCATCACGCTGTGTGAATGTGATGAGCAGCCTCTTGTCAAGCAATCAAAATGATTTCCTTAAAACAGTGGAAAGGGAATATGAGCAATTGCGCACTATGCACAAGAATAAAAATTCGGAGCAGAAGTTTGTGAGCATGGCTGAAGCCCGCAGGAATAAAATGAAATCGGATTGGACCAATGTAGATATTGTAAAACCTATGATGATCGGCAATATTTCTTTACCTGATTTCCCTATCGGAGAAATTGCAAAATATATTGACTGGACTCCTTTCTTTCATGCATGGGAAATGAAGGGCAGCTATCCTAAAATATTTGATGACCCTGAACGCGGAGTAGAGGCTAAAAAGCTGTTTAATGACGGGCAGGAAATGTTGAATAAGATCATTAGTGAAAAGTGGCTCACGGCAAAAGCTGTTGCCGGATTTTACCCTGCCAATACAGTGAATGAAGACGATATAGAAATTTATGAAGATGAAACAAGGGTGAATGTAAAAGCTGTATTCCATACCTTGCGCCAGCAAACTAAGAAGCCTGAAGGACAAACCAACCTTGCCTTAGCCGATTTTATTGCACCCAAAGAAAGCGGACGTGTTGACTATATAGGAGGTTTTGCAGTTACCACAGGACTCGGCATAGAAAGGTTAATCCGCCGCTTTGAAAAGCAAAATGACGACTACAGCAGTATCATGATAAAAGTGCTGGCTGACCGCCTTGCAGAAGCTTTTGCTGAATTGCTGCATGAAAAAGTGCGGAAAGAATTCTGGGGATATGCACCTGATGAAAACTTATCGCCGGAGGAGTTGATTAAAGAAACCTATCGTGGCATACGCCCGGCGCCCGGCTATCCTGCCTGCCCCGATCATACGGAAAAAATTGAGCATTTCAAGTTGTTTGAAATATATCCGAAAACCGGTATAGAGCTTACCGACAGCATGGCCATGTACCCGACAGCAGCAGTAAGCGGTTTGTATTTTGCCCATCCTGATTCGCATTACTTCTCTTTAGGAAAAATAAACAAAGAGCAGATAGAAAATTATGCCAAGCGCAAAGGCATGAGCGTTGAAGAAACAGAAAGGTGGTTAAGGCCGGCGTTGGGGTATTAATTAAAAACCAATATGAAAAGAATCTTTCTATTATTACTAGTATTCAGTTCTTTTATAATTAATGCACAAGACGTCCCTTCTTCGGTAATTTCTAACTATCGCCGAATTGCAAGGCTCTTGAAATACGATAGTGTTAAAACCCTTGCCTCATTGGTAACATATCCCTTAAAACGGTTTAACCCTATTCCGGATATTGAGAATGCAAAGGGGTTTATTTCGTATTATGATACTCTGTTTGACGATGAGTTTAAAAAAAGGGTACTCCATTTTAAGGATTCGGATATTTTCCAACATGAAGGAAATTATGGATTATTTGCCGGTGATATTTGGATAGATGAAAAAGGCAAAATTATTTCCATAAATCATAGCTCAGATAAAGAAGAAGCGTTGAGTTTAAAAATGACCAATGAACTTAAAAGTAAAATGTACCCGGAAGTAAACTCATGGGAGAGCAATATTATGGTGCTTAAATGCGATAAATTCATGGTAAGGCTCGATAACACCAAAGATAAGGGTATTCGTTATGTATCATGGGGTAAAGGAAAGCAGATATCTGATAAGCCTGACTTAATACTTTATAATGGTGCTGAAGAATTTCAGGGTACTGAGGGTGGTGTTACCTGGACATTTAAAAATGGCCAATGGACATACATAGTAGATGAGGTCGACATGTGTGAAGATGAAAAAAATTGTGGATTATTCCTTCAAATTCTTTCCAATGGTAAATTGGTAGAAAGCATCAGGTGTGCTGAAATAAAGTAGTTTTTTATATTTTCTTCTTTTGATATAAAATAGCATTTTCCAAATAACATGAAAATAACAGATATTAACAGGAGAAACAACAGCAAAATAACAGGATCTCGCACATCCTTGCATTTCTATAAATACCTGATTTATTGAACATTGCAGCTTCACCGTCCTGTTAAATACAGTAAATAACAGAGAAATTAAGCAAATAGTAATATTTATTTTTTGCTGCATAGTAAAAAATATTTTATGATTTATGTAGATATTTTCGCTCATACTACAAATATAGGGCAAAATAAAAGTGTCCTTAGAAAGTCAATGACTTTCTAAGGACACTTTTATTTTGATTCTTCTTACTGAACTATAAACTTACCCCTGTCGATTATATTTCCCGATATATCGGAAACCCTGTAGAAGTACATTCCCTGTGAATAAGCCGAAGTATTCATAATGACCATACCGTTCTTAATTTCCTGGCTTGATAATTGTCTGCCGGTAATATCAAAAACAGAAACTTGTCTTGCATCAGGGGAAGAACAATTAAATGTAATATCTGTTTTGCAAGGATTAGGATAAACGGAAGTAAAGGCAGAATGTGAAATTCCCTGTATGCCCACATCAGTGCCATCGTACCATTGAACCACTGAATCATGTGTATTGGTATAATTCATTTGCATGATGGCAAAATTATAAGGAAGGCCATTGGCATACCAACGGTATATATAATTTTTTGTGGTGTTAACTTGTATATTGGTCCAACCGATATGCGGGATGTGGCCACGTAAAGAATCTACCGTAATATCCCAATGCTTTTGCCTGATTACATTTTGTGTTCCATAAGGAGTGGTCATAGTCCCATAGGCATCCACTGTATCTGCATAATGAATATTTATTTTTGCTCCTACTGAATCGTAAGTCAGATACGTGTATTGAATAGCAGTATCTCCCCTACTCCTGCCACCATCTATAGTACCTAAAGTAGCCGGAAATGTTATTTGTGTAAATGCAGGATGGAGTGTAAGTGCCACTTTCATTCCCATCTCCAATTGACCAAGGCCCAATGCAGAAAAGGCAGTAGAAGTTGATGAAAAATAAGTACATCCGTTTCCGTAAACCAAACTATCAGCCAAATCGGAAGCATGGAAATATGCAAAATAGGGAGTAGTGGGAGGATTAGCAAATAAATATTGATTGGTTTGAGAATTTCCCAATGTGCTAAAGTTCCATGTTATTGGGCCACCTTTCAAGCCGGGTGAAAGGCTTCCGCTATTATCCACATTCATTACAACCTTTGAATTGATCATAGGCATATCGGCCTGCCTAATAGTATCTTGAGCTTCTACACAAGTATTCAGAAAAGTAAAGAGCGTTATTCCAGAAAGTAAAAGGGTATTTTTTTTCATGCTTTCAATTAATTGAGAGGTAAAGATAAAAAAAATAATGGAACGGAAGCTCTATGCTTATGAAAAACGGTCATTTTTTAGAAAAACCCTATATTTGCAGAGCGCAAAAGCTTCTTTGGAAAGGATATTGAGTAAAGAATTATTAACCACTTCTAATACTTTTAATTATGAAATCTTTTAAACTACTCCCATTAATTTTAATGAGCTGCTTATTTGCAATGCCTGTTTTTGCACAAAATACAACACACACTAAGAAAGCTTCTGCCGGAAGTTCTCTCTCTCCTGAAAAGAGCCAAATGCTTTGCAAGGCATGGAAGCTTGACTCCATTTCGGAATATGGCGTAGACAATAAAGCCTCAGGCAAACAAGCTAATGATGGGGTTACATTTGTTACAGACGGCAGCTTTTTTCTCACATTAGATGGCGTTGCATCAACCGGTACGTGGACCTATGCCGGGGGGCGTATTAATACGGTTACGAAAAATCCGGATAACACATACAGCTTTAAATTAACAGGACTGTCTGATAATTGCCTTATCCTGGATTTTCAATATCCTGCTCCCGATTTAAGCCGGGCTAAATTCACGTACTCTCCTAAAAAATAAATTTTCCGGGCTGCCTTTTTTGATTCCTGTTCAAGTAGAAGCTATTCCCAACTATTACCTGCTATAAAAACAGGAAGAAGGAATTGAAAAATCCGTAGAATGTTGCACCGGCTTCGGTTTCAAGAGTATCCTCTGTAAACAGGGAAAGCATAAAGATCATCCAGAAAACAAAATAAACATAGGTGGTTATTTTTTTCATTTTTATACCCGGATAAAGGATGGAAAATATAAACCAGGCAAGCCCGATAATTCCAAATCCTACTGTAATTTCAAGATATTGGTCGTGAGACCGCAATCTCCATTCCGGCTTAAGTACAGAATGCGTAGCATTGTAGTAATCATCAAAACCTTTGCGTACATCACCGGTGCCCGTACCAATTAACGGGTGCCTGCCGATAAGAATCAGCGCTATTCTCCAGTATTCGAGACGCATGGTGACCGAATGCCCGTTTAAATCACCGCCTCTTTCCTGTTCTTTGATCTCCCAAAACACCTGGTACAAACGGTAATTCATACTGCTTAAGGAATTAAAACGATAGTTAGGGATACCCAATTCAATAGCATGTATATCCTTTTCGGATAGCGCCCAAACCCCCACAGAGTCTTTTCTCAACCCCATGGAAGTCATATACCTCATGATTGTGTATCGCAAAGGATTAGCTTTTAAATCCATGCTATCGAAAGGGATATTGCTTCTTTTATTCCATTCTTTTTTCAATTCTTTCCAGCAGGTATATTCAACTACGTAGTGGCCATTCTCAACAGATCCATACCAGTAACCGATAAAATAAGGGTTGCCGTTTACAGTCTGCTTATCCAGTTTCGAATCATCTACAACATCATTTTTAGGAAAGTAGCTGTGATAAAAATAATATACATAGCCCGTTGAACCGATCAGCCCGAATGCAAACAGGCCTATTATTGTTAATCCTACTCCTATTTTTTTGCGGCGAATAGCTTTTACGGCAGCATATAATAATAGCGCCAGGCAAAGTATAAGTACCATAATGACGGCTGTCAAAGATTGCATTACAAAAAGGAAAAACAACAGCCAGCCAATCCAGGCAACGCAAAGAACAGACCAAAAGGAAAGTCTGTTGGTAGCAATATAATACCCCAGCAAGAAGATAGACAACACCATCATCATGCCAAGCCTTACAGGGGCTATAAATGGAGAAATATCATGTATATCTATCAACTTATGGCTAACAAGCAGGTAACCGCCGATAAAGTTGGAGCAGGTCACTGCAAGCATAAAAATAAGCATCACAAGCCTCTTTTCTTTCTCTGAAAGCGGGTTGCTGGTAGATAATACAATTGGGAATAATAAAAGCGGAAGTTTTTTGTTGATGTCTTCCATCCCGTAACTGAAATTGGTACTATACAGTAAGCCCAACAGGTGCATAATATAGAAAGAACAAAGCACCATAGCAGGCTTATTCCGGAAGAGGTTTTTAAATTTCGCAATAAGGTTTCCTTCCACCACCCAATTGATGGCAAGAAGCGCCTGCGCCAAACTGTTAATGCCGTTGGATAATGGCATCCCCACGCAAATACCCAGCAACCCTATCAAAAAAATATAGCGGTGTATCTGCGTTCTTAAAGGATTATTATCTGTGAGCGTTTCTATGGTTGAAAGGTTTTATGGATGAAGAAAAAGTTTTGGGTGGGATAAGCCTTCGCAACTTCAGTTGTAAATACTGCAAGTTCTCCGTTTACCAATATTTTAATTCCATAGCCCAGGCTTTGCATAAGTACAAAGCATTTACTCCTGTTTTCATTGTCCCACAGTTCGCAATAAATTATCGGTTTGTACTTTTTAAGTAATTCTTTTGCGCCATCCAACACAAAATATTCAAAATTCTCAACATCCATTTTAATGGCCGTAACAGGTTTAGTGCCATTCATTATCTCCTGTATGCCGTCAATTTTCTTTACCGGTATAGTAAAGCGCTCTCCGGTATTGTTATCCGGAATGCTCTTATGCACCACATGGCTCAATCCCTGCATCTTCACCAAGTCAATCACCGGCATAACCATTTCAATTTCTCCATCTTCATCCCCTAATGCATGTTTGCAAATAGTTACATTCTTCAACTTGTAATGAGAAATTACCTTTTCTAAAACCTTATCATTATGAGGTATAGGTTCAAATGCAAATACGGTGACATCTTTTATCTTCTTTGCAAGGTATACTGTCATAATGCCAATATTGGCGCCAATATCCAATACAATGCCACCGGAAGGAATAAGCTTCAGGAAGTATAAAAAGTCTTTTTCGCTTTTATCCTTGTGGAGCGTTTTTATTTTAAACAAACAGAAAACAAACAGGTAGTTATGAAACCCCAGCAGCTTTTGTAAAATATATTTGAGGAAGTTTTTCATTACCTGCTTATTCTTTCGTTAGTTTTCGTTTTCTTTGTACAAAAATAAGCTTTACAATGAATCTGTTATTACTTGGGAGTGGAGGAAGGGAACATGCATTGGCATGGAAAATGGCCCAAAGCCCTCTTGTAGAAAACTTATATATAGCTCCGGGTAACGCAGGGACCAAGGCTTGCGGAACTAATTTAAACCTGGATATTCTCGATTTTGAGGCGGTAAAAAAAACAGTATTAGAAAAAAATATAGCGCTTGTTTTGGTAGGGCCTGAAGAACCCCTTGTCAGGGGTATTTATGATTTCTTTAAGTCGGATAAGGAGCTTTTACATATCCCGCTTATTGGCCCTTCAAAAAATGCCGCAGCGCTGGAAGGCAGTAAGGACTTTGCCAAAGAATTTATGGTAAAGCATGGCGTTCCGACTGCCCGATATGCCACTTTTACAAAGGAAACTGTTGAACAGGGGATCGCCTTTTTAAAAACTCTCTCTTCCCCTTATGTATTAAAAGCTGATGGCCTGGCAGCAGGAAAAGGTGTTGTAATTCCAAATACATTAGCAGAAGCAGAATCCATATTAAGAGAAATGCTGTTGGATGAAAAATTCGGTGCAGCGAGCCGCAAAGTGGTCATTGAAGAATTTTTGAAAGGCATAGAACTTTCGGTATTTGTACTTACTGACGGCAAAAGCTTTCATATCCTGCCGGAGGCAAAGGACTATAAACGCATAGGCGAAAATGATACGGGCAACAATACAGGCGGAATGGGAGCTATTTCACCGGTTCCATTTGCAGACAAAGCATTTATGGAGAAAGTGAAACAGCGTATCATCATCCCGACCGTAGAAGGATTGAAAAAAGACAAACTCGACTACCGTGGATTTATTTTTGTCGGGCTGATGAACTGCAACGGAGATCCTAAAGTGATAGAATATAATGTGCGTATGGGCGACCCCGAAACCGAAGTGGTGATGCCCCGCATTAAATCAGACTTTGTGAAGCTTTTAATTGCAGTAGGCAACCAAACCCTGGATAAAACCAATATCGAATTTGATGAAAGAGCCGCTGCAACTGTTATGATCGTTTCAGGAGGCTATCCTGATAAATACGAAAAAGGTAAAACAATTACCGGATTGGAAAATGTAAGCGATAGCCTTGTTTTTCATGCAGGTACAAAAGGAGAAGGTAATAATGTTGTTAGCAATGGGGGACGGGTTCTGTCAGTCACATCATACGGCAAAACATTGACTGAAGCAGTTTTGACTTCCTATAAAAGCATTGCTAAAATTGATTTTGAAAAGAAATACTTCCGCAGGGATATAGGGAAGGATGTGGGAGCTTAACTATTTCCCATGCGCATCTAATTTTTTAATAATCTCATTGGCCTGATTATCGCTGTATATGCCATAAGCATTAACCAGGGTTCCTTTCAAATTATATTTTTCTGAGGAGATGGCATATAATACTGCCTGGTCCTCCGGGTCGCTTTCACCTTCAAAGCGGAAAACATTATCCACTTTAAAATCATCAGGCGATAACTGGTGCTTGCTGTTACTGCAATCAAGATAATTTTCTTTCAGATTAAAATCTTCTGTATAGCCCCGGGCTTTCAATCCGTTAATAGCCTCTACAAGTGTTGAATATGATTCCATAGATTAAATATGTAGTTTTATTTTTTTAAGGAATTGACTTCTAAGATAGATAATAAACCAATACAAATTTATCCGGCCATTTCGCTCAGTTCCAGCCAGCGCAATTGCTTCTCGTCAAGCAGTTGGGTTATTTCGCCCAGTTTTTGGGCAATTTCAGATAATTCTTTGTGATCGGTTATACCGCTGATCATTTTTTCGGTGAGCTCCGCCTTTTGTTTTTCAAGGCTTGGTATTTCTTTATCCAATCCCTGAAACTCAAATTTTTCCTTATTGCTCATTTTCCGTTTTTCAGAGCTTTCGGGTTTTGCCTTTTCTTCGGGCTTTGGTTCAGGTTTTACTTCGGCTTTGCCTTCATTTTTTTTCTTCTCTTTCTCCTGCTCGCGGTAATCGGTATAAGAGCCGTTGAAGTTCTTAACTTCTCCATTCCCTTCTAGTATAAAAAGCTGGTCAGCCAGCTTATCCATAAAATACCTATCGTGCGAAACCATTATCAAGCATCCCTGAAAATCCAACAAGAATTGTTCCAGTGTGCTGAGGGTGATTAGATCAAGGTCATTGGTAGGTTCATCTAAAATAAGGAAGTTCGGATTCTTCATCAATACAGTCAACAGATACAGTCTCTTCTTTTCTCCTCCACTCAATTTAGATACATAGGTGTATTGCATTTCTGGCGGAAACTGGAACATTTGTAAAAGCTGCGATGGCAGCAATTTTGTGCCATCACCCATAGGTATATATTCTCCAATATCTTTCACCACTTCTATCACCCTTTTATCATCATTCATCACCATTCCCTTCTGTGAATAATAGCCAAAGACAATAGTCTCGCCTACGTTTACCTTGCCCGAATCTGCTTGTTCAAGCCCGGTAATAATATTGAGGAAGGTGGTTTTCCCTGCGCCATTTTTTCCGGCTACGCCAATGCGTTCGCCTTTTTTGAATGTATAATCAAACCCTTTTAGAATAACTTTTTCTCCATAAGCTTTCGACACTTTTTTCAGCTCCAGTATCTTTCCGCCGATACGGCTCATCTTAACCTGCAGCTTTAACTCTTCTTCCTTTCTTCTTCCCGAAAGCGTTTCATTCAACTTGTTAAACTGGTCCACCCTTGCTTTTGATTTGGTGGTTCTCGCCTTAGGCATTTTGCGCACCCACTCTAATTCTCTTCTAAAAAGATTCCGGGCCCTATCGTATTCCTGCCCCTCATTAAATTCACGTTCCGCCTTCTTCTCAATAAAGTACTCGTAATTGCCCCGGTAGCGGTATAATTTTTCATTTTCAAGTTCCAGAATATCCGTGCAAACATTATCGAGAAAATACCGGTCGTGCGTAACCAACAACAATGAAACATCATTACGGATAAAGTAGTTCTCCAGCCATTCAATCATATCCAGATCGAGGTGGTTGGTAGGCTCATCCATAATCAACAATTCCGGCTCTTCAATTAGAACCCGGGCGAGTGCAAGGCGCTTACGCTCACCTCCTGATAGTGAACTAACCTTTTGTTGAAGATGATGTATATTTAATGATGAAAGTATTTGCTTAACCTTGGTTTCATAATTCCAGGCGTTTTGTGCCTCTACCATTTCCATAGCCTCGCCCAGTCGTTTCTGGTTTTCTTCAGAAGGGTCTTCTTCCTGTTTTTCCAAGGCTATTTCGTACGCACTGATGGCCTTCTGCATTTCATTTTCAGAATGAAACAAGGCATGATAAACAGTATCATTAGGATTAAAAGCAGGCTCTTGTTCCAAAAATGAAACAGCTATATCATTTCGGAAAGTTACATTACCGCTATCGGCAATATCGCCTCCTGCCAGAATTTTTAATAAAGTTGATTTTCCTGCTCCGTTCCTTGCGACAAGGGCTACGCGTTGCCCTTGTTCAATTCCAAAGCTGATGCCTGAAAACAATTGCTTATCGCCATAAGCTTTAAAAAGATTTTCGACAGATAATAGGTTCATAGGCGTACAAGGTTACAGTCTTTTCCGCCTGTCAACAGAAGAGCCGATTTGTCCGGCATTTATACTTTCTGAGTTTGCAAAACAGGGAATTTCATTTTTGCCAATTCAAATGCTCCGAACAATAATCCGCAATAAAATAGATCGCCTGCAACCGTACTCCAAAAGAATGGAATGCCGGCGGTGTAACAAGCAATAAGTCCGCTTGCATTTTGAGGATAGGCTGCATTTCCTATCCAGCTGCCAAAGTTTGAAACCAGAAAGAATATAACCGATGCTGATACGCTTGCTCCTATTACAGAAGAAATCTTCACTTTTTTAAGCAGGCCAAATCCTACCAGGGTAACCATGATAAAGCCAAGATAGTACCATGGAAATGTATCAGGGAACAACCATAATTTGTTTCCGTTGAAGGAGGAATAAATGGTATTGTTCATAACAATATCGCTCAACCACAATGAAAGCAATGGGATGACAAATGCTATGATACGGTTTGAAAAATAGGCTGCACCAAAAAGAGCTGCAGCTCCAATGGCTGTAAAATTCCATGCATGCGGAATAAGGCGGCTGAATGCAGCGGCCAGTATCATCAAAGTGATGACTCCGAAACGGATATTTACCTTTTTTGTTTCCATGATAATGCGTTTAAAAGTTTGTAAAGTTCATAAAATTTTGGGAATATCTGTTTTTACTTTCAACTTTATGAACTTTTACCTTTACAAACCGAGTTATTGTTTTACTATTTTCTTATGAATTACCGAGCCGTCCGCTGACTGAATGCTAAGGAAATAAACCCCGCTGGAATAAGCTTCCATATTCAGTATAACAGATTTTTGTGAGCTGCTGATCAATCCTTCATAAACTGTTTTACCTAAGGCATCCACCAAAGAGAGTTTTTGTAAAGATGTATTTCCGTTAAAAGTAATATTCACCATGGAGGATACAGGGTTAGGATAAACATTTACTGATACTATTTTAGCAGATGTTTGTTGTACTCCTGTTACTGCCCTTATGTCAAACGCAAAGTTTCCGGGACCGATGTCAACTGCAAACGAATCAACAGGGGCACCAAAGAGATTATAAATAAATACATTTCCATAAGAAAGATAATCTGTTTGTCCAACATAAATGTAGCCGTCTGCAGAGTCAATTCCCATACCATAAATGAATTTATGTATTTTAAGTGAATCCCAAACTGTAAGTGTAGTCGTGCTGAACAAGAGAATATTATCATCACTGCTTGGCTGGTAATAAACATTCCCCAAATAATAAGCCGAACTCGTGCATCCGGTTGAAATATTAAGTGAGTTATCGCTAAAAACGGTGGATGGTGCATCATATTTAGTGACGGTGGAGCCATTGTAATTCAAGTTATTCAGCGTATAAATCTTTTGATTAGCCGGTTCCACAAAAACAGGGTAAGGGTTTAATCCATTTACCCCTAAATTAACCTCATGCTTTTCGTTTTGTCCTTTCAAATCTTCTACACCCAAAAGCCCAACTGCACCCGAACCAAAGTCATTAATAGCGATATAGGCAGAATCATTTAATACCTGAATCCCCTCGGTAGCATGGCTTATGGTTGTGTTCTTATATATCAGCGAAAGATTGCTTTTATTATATGCCAGGAAATAGGCACTAAGCGGGAAGGTAGTCCCGGTTGTAACCAGGATCTGGTTACCCCAAATGGCCATTTCACGTATACCTATAACGGTTTGTGTAGCCAATTTAGCATGTGTATTCAGGTCATATTTTATTAACAGGGAATCTGCTCCCACATAAATAAATCCGCTGTCAATAATAACATGAGAGCCAAATTGGGCTGCAATAGTATCAAAATCCTGGTATACCTTGGTAACAGGATTATAGCTACCCACCCGGGTATGCTGTCCGCCGGATTCAAGTGTATTGCCGTCATTCAGCACAATTACCTGGTTCAGCCTGTAGGACTGCGCATTTAAATTCATTGTGCAGGCTGTAAGCACAAATGATAGAATACCGGAAAACCGGAAAAACTGTTTAGAGACCTTCAACGTCTTTTTGAAATTTTGTTTCATAGTTCATTTTGTTTTGTGTTTGTGCTTCACTGTTCCACCGCAGTAAAGTACAAACTGTTACATTATGTTATAAACCATTCGCAACGGCAGAAATGAAGACTGAAAAACAGGGAAATGCATCCTTATGTTTTTCCTTCGCTTTCTTCCCGAAGCAGGGATGGAACTGAGGGTGGGCTCAGTTTTTTTGCATTGGCAGGTCTTCTGACTCGCTCTGTTTTTGATGCCTTCCCGTCCGCCTTAGGCGAACAGTGGCATGATGAATTCAAAAACATTTTAAGAGCTCACAGCAGCGGGAACTGTTCAGGATTCTAACCTGATTCCCTTTTCATTCACCATTTGGTGAAACCATTGCGAGGCAAAAGTACTAAAAGTTTCATTCCTCCGGAAAATATTTCATATCTTTGCCTATATAACCATCTAAAATATTGAATATCATGAAAAAGATTTTTTTATCCGCCGCTATTATTGGAATGAGTGTAATGGCTTTCGGACAACAACAACAAACTACTTCTACCACTAAAACCAAAGATTCAAAAGGTTGCAGCAAAGCATGTATGAAAGCCTGCGGTAAAGATTGTAAGTCCGGATCTTGCACAGCAAATCACGACAAGAAGACTACGACTACCACCACCACAACTACAAGCGACAAGAAGTAATTTTCTTAAAGGCTACGGCCTGAATGATTGGGGAGGCTTATCGGTGATTATCGGTAGCCTCCCTCATCTTTTTATAAAACTCGATTAATCGTGGAATATGTTCTTTTAAGGATAATAATTCCCTGTTCTCAAGCACCTTCCGGGCCTGATCATTATATGGCATATGGCCAGTTAACTTTTTCACATCCTTGAAGTCATCTTTGGTGGAAACTGCAATACCCAGGCTATACCGGTTCACTAACCAGCTTTGATACATTACATCTTTAGCAACAAGTATAGGGATGCCTGCTTCGGTGTAATTAAAGAGCTTGAGGGTGGTTGAATAGGTAAGTTTTATATTCGATTGATTTGAGTTCTCCAGGAAAAAAGGTATCACTCCGTAATGATATTTTGAAAGCTCTGCAGCTAAGTCCGACTGCGGAACGGAAGCATGTAAATGCAAGTAAGGATTCCGTTTTGAGATGGCTTCATATTCTTCAAAATCGGCGCCGACGGAGGAAGGGCTGGGATAGATATGCAGATGCACCTTTTGGGGTTCCAGGTAATCGATAAGCCAATGCAGTTGAGCCAGGCCATAATGGCTTTTATTCCGGTGAGAACCATAAATACCGCCCACATATACTAAATGAATGCCATCATCGGTTACCTTTTTTTCGCTGTGGCAGAAATAATCGTTATCGCAGTACAAGGGAAAAAATATCCGGCCTCCCGGTTTTTTTACACCCCATATTTTCATGCCTTCACAGGGCTCAAGGCTATTGGCAAGCACCCCGTCAGCATCACGAAAGCAGCCTTGTTCATACGGTAATTCATCTTGCAGCCAGCGCATCTCCGGGTTTTTGCCATAATAGAGGACATATACATCCTGGTAATCAACAATAAAAGGAGTCGAAGGAAACTGTTTTTTGCTGACGGCCTGTGCAATGAAAGGGAATTTGCTTTTAGGTGCAAAGCCATGCAAAATATAGGGATTCTTAATAGACTTTATAATCCTTTTTAAATGCCATTCATTACGGAACAGGAAAACATGGTCAATATCGGGATTGGAAAATTTTTCCACAAAGCCCCTTTTGTGGCAAACAAGAACCATTGTAAAAGTATCGTAACGCTTGAACCATTTTGCAAGCCTTGGAATACGCGGAGGGAGAAACTCCCCCACATAAATAATCGTTTTTTTTTCTTTAATGCTTGCACTGCCAGCAATAGGTACAGCCAAATAAAACAAAACTAAATCTCCCGCAGCGGTTACTTTTTCATAGATAAACCACTTGAGTTTATTTAAAAAAATTTTGAGGGAAGCAACTGACATCATTAACACTATTTAAGACAAAAATACATAATATAACAGGAGTACATGGTTTTACACAGGCAAGATATTGTGATATTTGCACCTTGTTAAACAGAACGAATGGGGATTGTACAAAAGGAAAGTATAAAACTTACGGTAGTTATTTATCTTGGTGCTGCCTTAGGATATTTCAATAAGGTTGTTCTTTTCACCCATTTTTTATCGCCTACACAAGTAGGGTTAGCAGGTGTTTTAAGCAATGTCGCGATATTGTATGCGCAATTTGCCACGTTAGGTATGCCCGGTATAAGCAACCGTTTTTTCCCATTTTTTAATAACAGAGAAAAGCGTCATCACGGCTTCTTTTTCTGGAGTAATGTTTTAGTTTTTGCCGGATTCCTATTATCCACTTTACTTTTCCTGCTACTTAAACCCTTTATTATCTCCAAATTTATTGATAATTCCCCACTCATTGTGGACTACTACTACTACCTGATTCCTGCGGCGCTTGCGTCCGTTTATTTTCAATTCTTCGAAGCCTATTTGCGTTCCTTGCTCAAAACCGTTGTCCCCACTATCCTAAATGACATATTTTCAAAATTATTGAATACGGCTTGCATATCGCTTTTCGCACTGAAGTTAATAAACTTTCACCAGTTCATTCTCCTGTATGTTTTTTGCAATTTTCTGATAACATTTGCTTTGCTAATTTATATACTGTATCTAAAACAATTTTATTTTCTGCCGGAAAAAAGCAAGATGTATAAGCGATTGCTCAAGCACATAGTACGATATGGCGCATTTACCATTCTTTCCATACTGGGTAGCGGTATACTTGTTAATGTAGACCAGCTGATGATAGCCTCGAAGGTAAATCTTGGACAGGCAGGTATTTACACTACCATTTTCCTACTGACTGCCGCGTTAGCATTTCCCTATCGCTCTATTCAAAAAATAACCTATCCTTTAGTCGGACGATTTTGGAAGGATCGTGATATGGTTTCAGTTGCAGATTTATACCGCAAAACAACACTTGTTATGATGGTAATTGGAGGTGGGCTGATACTCCTAATGTGGGGAAATATCTATTCCATATTTATGTTTATTCCGCAAGAATATTCTGCAGCGAGATATTCTTTCGTTTTACTTTGCATAGGCAGATATGTAGATATGGTAACCGGACTAAACGGCATTATTACACTTACTTCCAAAAAATATATATATGATACTTATTTTCTGTCATTTCTTGTCGTATTAACGGTAGTTCTTAATCTGGTATTCATACCTATATATGGCATTACAGGAGCTGCATTGGCAACAATGATAAGCTTGGTCTGCTATAACTTCCTTAGGCTTGCATTCATTTGGTATAATTTCAAAATGCAACCTTTCACACTTAATTGTTTGTGGATTTTACTGATCACCATTGGCACGCTATGCATTATTCACTTCATGCCATTTGTGATAAATAAGTATGTCAGCATTTGTATAAATTCTGCCGTAATTGGAATTATTTACGGAGGCCTAATTCTCGTGTTCAAATTCTCACCGGATATTAATAACATGGCATATAAGTTTACCGGCTGGAAGTATTTGAAGTCCGATTCCGATAAATCGTTGTTTAACTAGGCCGGAGCTTCTATCTCAAATACCTTTATCTCCGCATATTTTAATAATTTTAGCTTTTCTGCGTTAATACCACCTATACCCTTACGTGATTAAACTCAAACATACGAGCCTGACTGCTATTTTAGCAGTATCCTGTTTATTCCGTTTACAGGCGCAGAAGGATTCTTTGCAATTAAAGAAGGACTCCTTAAGAAGCAGGAAAGACTCTTTACAGGCAAAAAAATTACCGGCACCTCCGCCAATAAAAAAACTATCATTGAAGATAGTCAATATGGATTCAGCATCCGCGAAAGGTTTCAAGATGCCTGATTATATTGAGGCCTTTTCAAATTCTAAAGAACGCATACAGGAAATTCAAAAGCTGGTAGGTACAGTTCACGATGAATCATACCTTACCGCAACTGTTGACAGCATGATGTATGAAAATAATTCCAATGGACAGGACAGCAATAAACTTACCGCCTTCCTGCAATTGGGAAAAGCTTATAAATGGGCCTATCTGCGAAAAGGCAATGTAGCAGAGGTGGCGCTTACTTTATCGGGATACCGCGATAAAATATTTCGCAATAAACCGCTTTATTTCAAAACAGCAGCCAAGCTGATGAACAGCCTTCTTTTTTATTATGAAAATCATGGATACCCTTTCGCTAAAATAAACTTAGACAGCATAAAAATAGATGGCAACACCATTTCTTCCGCATTACACATTGATAAGAAAAGTGAAGAAACAATTGACAGCATCGTCATTCATGGAACGCTTAAGCTTTCGGACCAATATCTTTACGGATACCTGGGCATTAAACCCGGGGACCTGTATGATGAATCGAAAGTGGCGGCCATCAGCAGCCGGATGAAAGCATTGCCGTTTCTGACGGAAACCAAGCCCATGCAGGTGGTATTCATAAAAGATAAAGCGAAAATATTACTCTATCTTTCAAAAAGAAATGCCAACCAATTCAACGGTATCATTGGAGTATTGCCTAACAGCAGCGGAAACATAACCATAACAGGCGATGTTACCCTTCAGCTACAAAACGCATTTCACCGGGCTGATGAGCTTGCCATTCATTGGCAGCATTTGCAACCGCTCACTGAAAATGCAACCATAAGTTACAGCTATCCATACCTCTTTCAAACTCCCATTGGTATTGATGAAAAATTTAAGCTTTTTAAACAAGACACTACATACGTGCAGATTGATAATAAATTCGGATTAAAGTATCTTTTCATAGGCGGCAACTATCTGGAAGTATATTATGAAAGTATCGTAACTAATCTTTTATCCACTACTGCATTGCAAAATCTTACCAGCCCTCCCCCACCCTATACCGATGGTACAACTGACCTGTATGGAATAGAATATAAGCTGCGCAACCTCGATTATATTTATAATCCCCGCAGGGGCTATGACTTGCTTGCCTCAGCAGCGGTGGGAGAAAACAGCATTCGTGAAAATTCAGCTGTCAAATCTGATGTTTATAACGGAATTGCCCTTAACTCCATAGAATACAGGGGCACCCTTACTGCTGCTTATTATATCCCAGTTGGCTACCGGGCTGCTATTAAGTTTGGAGCCAATGGAGGCTATATAGAAGACCCTTCACTTTTGCTGAATAACCTTTACCGCATAGGGGGATTGGAAATATTACGGGGATTTAATGAAGAATCTATTTACGCTTCGCAATATGCAGTGGGAACGGTAGAGTTTCATTACCTGCTGGAACAAAACTCATTCTTCTTTTTATTTTATGATCAGGGATGGTGCCGGGAAACCCTTGCATCTTCTATACAATACTTCATTAATACCCCCTCGGGATTTGGCGCCGGTATGAACTTTCAGACCAAAGCAGGGATATTCTCTCTTTCTTACGCCTTAGGCGATGGCATAGGAAACCCGCTAAACTTTAGCACAGGTAAAATAAATTTCGGAATAGTGAATTATTTCTAAGAGAACTTAGTGGGAAGAATGCTCTTCGCTGTGATCTCCCTTTGCATCGTCCTTAACTAGGAAGTAAAACCCGGCTAAAAAACCAACACCTGTAAAGAATACACCAAATGTGCTGGCTCCGTGAGCGGTAGCATCCACATCTAAAACTGCATAACGGAAAGGCAGTAAAAAAGTAACTGCTAAAATGACAAAGGCTATCAATTTGTTTTTCATTGTGTGTTCTTTAGGGCGTCAAAAGTAATAAAAATTTAATCTTCACACTATTTTCCGGTTTTTATCTGCTTAAATTACTTACAATGCTCTTTTAATACGGCAGCGGCGTTTTCATTTCCATACTGAAGGGCCGACTGCCAGTCCCTGCAAGCTGCATTCGTATCATGCAAGTAAAAGTTTGCGAAGCCCCTGTAGTAATAAGCATTATTATAGGTTGGGTCTAAATCAATTACTTTGGAATAATCTTTTATGGCTGTTTGGTAATCCTTTGTTTTACTCTCAACTATTCCCCTGTTTAAATAAGCTTTTACATAGGTTGGGTCTAATTCAAGGGTTTTATTGTAATCGGCCGTAGCGGCGCTAAATTTCTTTTGTTCATATTCAACAATTCCCCGATTATTATAGGCATCAGTAAAGGTGGGATTAAATTCAATAACCCTGCTGTAATCCTTTATAGCTGCGTCAAAGTCCTTTTTTCCGTTCTCACAAATTCCACAGTCAATGAGGGCATCCGTAAAATTTGGTTCCAGCTCAATGGCTTTATCAAAATTCACTATTGCTCCATCCAGATTCTTTTCTTGCATTTCGCTGTATCCGAGACTAAACCAGCCAAATCCGTTTTGAGGATATTGACGGACTACATCTGCCATCAAAACCTTCCCATTTTTCCATACCTCGCTGCGTTGCCAGGTAAGAAAAGAAAACAGAACCCAAAAAATCACAAGCACAAATAAAATAAACTTTGTAAATTGCTTGGTATTAAACGTAATGCCCAATACCCTGTTCTGATTGCGAATATGGTTTTTCATATAAGAGAAAAACTGACCCACAATAAAAAAAATACCAATGTAGGGAACATACGAATAACGCTCGGAAACAATAGTCTGCCCCACCGGAATTATTTGTAATTCCAACGCAATGGTAATGAAATAGAATAACAGGCCGAAAATGAGTTCCTTAGAAAAGCTTTTAACTAATGGCCGAGTGCTGTATGCTATTCTAAAAACAGCCCAAACCAACGCTAATAGAACCGGGAGGGCAATGTAATATTCAACCGGCAGCATACTTCCTGATTTCACCGGATAATAATGCAGGGCTGAAAGGTTAAAAGGTACAAAGGCTTTGAATAAATAGAAAACGGTGGAATAGCTGACCAGGAAAACTCTGTCAAAAATACTGAAAACAGGAGTGATGTCCCTAAAAGATTGGGCAGTACGCTGAGAAAAAATAGTGATTACCCCGAAAAGCAAGGCAAAGGCCAAAAATGGAATTTTAGCAATCAATAATTGTCGAACGGGTATCGCTCCGAATGGCCCATTTGAATTGGAATTATTTTTTACACCTTTATAATGATACCAGTCCATAAGCATAAGTACTAAAGGAAGACAAACAGCAGCAGGTTTAGACATTAATGACATGAAAAACCAGATAAAAGTCCAGATAAGATAAGATATTTTTTTGCCTTTTATTAGATAGTTAGTATAACAAATAAGGGATAAAAGAAAAAAGAAAGTATATAATACATCCTTTCTTTCCGATATCCATGCTACCGATTCAACGTGCATGGGGTGTATCCCGAAAAATATGGATGCAATTGCTGCGACCCAAAATTGACCGGTAAATCGTTTCAAAAAAAGATAAACCAGCAGGGTATTGAGCAAGTGAAATATATAATTGCTAAGATGAAAAACAAAAGGATTTAACCCTGCGAATTTGTATTCGACCGCATAGGATAAAAGGGTAAGAGGATGGTAGTTTCCTATGCAGAAGGTGGAAAATATTGCCTTCAGGTTATCCCAGCCAAGATGTTTGATCAATGGATTATTAAGGATATACCGTTGGTCGTCGAAGTTTTCAATAAAGCTATTGGAAAGCGTATTGGAAAAAACAATAGCGGTGATGAGGAGTATCGCAGGCAAAATAAACTTTTCCGGGTTATCCGGATTTTGTTTAACGGTTTTTCTGGATACCTTCTTTTCAATATTTTGCTTTGCCTTCATCCTTAATTCTTAACGAGCTACGAAAATAACAAAAAACAATACTTTTTCACTTCGTAATGTACCGGATTATGTAATAATAATTGCCAGTCAAGCCCAAGTACCCGCTAAGCTGCGCTTAGTGGGCTAATAAAATGTAAGTTTACTTACCAAGCTATAATTTAAGCATAGCTTAAAAGCTTACTTTCCCACTAAGCACAGCTTAACGGGTAAGGGGGAAGCTACTAATTAACAGGCTTTAAGATTTCAATACTATAAGTCTTATGAGGTTTGACTGATTTCAAAGAACTGTCCTTAGGATCTTTTTCTATAGCATAAAAAATTCCCTTGTTATAATGAATTAGCTTATTTTTTCTTATTAAATATGCAGCTTGATATTTATATTTCGGTTGTCTTCCTGTTAGTTCTTTTTTCTCCAGTATAAGGTTAAGGTGCTGTTTATCTTTTGCTATGATTGTATCATTGGATAAAACTAAGGAATCCCCCTTAATATACCATTTCCCGATAGAAAGCTCCCAACAATCAATCATTTTATAAGTAGAATCAGAATTAATATCAAGCTCAGATCCTACAACAAACCCTCTCACACCCTTTAAGTAAGCTATTCCTTTTTCCCATAAAGAATAATGGTTTGCTTGCCAAGCACCAATTAATGAATGCTTTACCGAACAAGAGCATAGAAGTAAAAGGGTTACTAAAGGTAATCCCTTTTTCAAAATAAACTTATGTGTCATTATATGAAGGACTAAATAGCGAATATACTCGATTTATCTAGTTCTTATATTGCTTTTATTAGTTGAGTTTATTTGTCTGCAAAAAACTAATAATTTGTCCGCGTGTTTGTCCGGCAAAACGTTTAAAATCTTTTTCTATTTGGTTTAGCATCTGTTGATATTCCACATTCGTAGTGTAATTTATTTGTTAAAAGATGAAATAACTTGTAATGTTTTACAAAGTCAATGACTTTTAAGTTTTCTCAAAATTATTTATAGCGAATAGAGTTCCCCTTTTTTAATAAATAAATATAGCCACAACAAACTTAATATCAATTAGTAGTGAACAATTTTAACAATTTTTACCCCCCTAAAAACCGCTGCGTAACGCTGCGTAAAAAAAAGTTCAATTTATTTCCTGTTCAACTTCTCCCAGCACCACCTTATCTAAATAAACCAGCTTTAAGATTAATTCTTTATAAAGCGCTGCTTCATCCATGGAGATGTTCCCTACTCCTTTCGATTTAAGGTCATATTCTTTCAGAATGTGCATAGCCTTTTGCAACGATGCCATGGAGTACACCTTGGCTGCACCTATGTAATCTTTCACAAAGAACGGAGACACACCAAGGCTTGCGGCTGCACTGTTAGGCGATTTGTCCTTAAGCGTATGGTAAATAAGCAACTTGCTGAAGTAGCTGTAAAGCGCACCCATACTCACCACAAAAGGATTGTCTTTGGTGTTGGACGCAAAGTAATTGATGATGCGCATAGCCTTGCCTGCATCTCTGCTGCCTAGGGCATTGTGCAACTCAAATACATTATAGTCCTTACTGATACCGATATTTTGTTCAATATCGTTCACCGTGATCTCTGCAGGCGGAGCAATATTGATCATCAGCTTGCCCAACTCATTCGATATTTTACTCAGGTCATTTCCTAAATACTCTGTAAGCAGGGCAAGGGCTTTATGGCCAATGATCAGGCCTTTATCCTTTAAATAATTCTCTATCCATGCCGGAACCTGGTTCTCATATAACTTCTTCGATTCAAACAATACCGCGCCTTTGCCCATTTTTTTAGCCAACGAGGTACGCATATCCAGCGTTTTGTATTTATAGCAGAACACCAGTACGGTTGTCTTTTGAGGCTTATCGAGATAGGAAACAAGCAAGTGCTCCTTCTCATCCTCCTTACTGCTTTTGCTTTTTTCTTTTGCCCGGGGAATGAGGTCCTTCAAATCCTGTGCTTCTTTCACAATAATGACCTGGTAATTGGCCATCATAGGAAAACGGTAGGCGGCATCTAATACGGTGGCAAGGTTGCTGTCACGCCCATAAAACACAAACTGGTTGAATTCCCTTTCCGTTTCATCCAGCACGCTTTTCTCAATGGCATTCGTGATCATGTCAATATAGAAGGGCTCTTCACCGCATAAGAAGTACACTGGGTGAAAAAGCTTTTTGTCTAAATCAGATATGATTTCTTTGTAGGTCATGTTTTAAATTCGACTCCAAATTTAGTTTTCTCCAGGATACATACCTTTGTATTTATCAACATTATGTCCACATTGTCACAATCAGGCCTTCCGGCACTTAATTTCCCTGCTTACAAATTCCGCATTCAGGAAGAAGCAGGGGCTTTAAAAATTTTTGACCCGGTACGTAAGAAATATGTAGCACTAACCCCTGAGGAATGGGTAAGGCAACACCTTATTCATTACCTGAATAAAGACAAAGGCTACCCACTCGGGCTTATGATGGTGGAAAAGGAATTCAAGTACAACAAGCTAAGCAAACGGGCAGACATTGTAGTGTGTGAACGCACCGGAGCGGCTATTTTAATGGCTGAATGTAAAAGCGCAGATGTGGAAATTACACAGGGCGTTTTTGACCAGGCTATGCGTTATAATCTTACTATGGATGTTAAAATAATGGTATTGAGTAATGGTATAAAGCACTTCTGTTTTCAACTTGATAAAGAAAAGAAAACCTATCTTGCTTTAACAGAAATACCCGCCTGGGAAAAGTAGAAATGCATCAGTATATTTTATTATCTGACTAAGGTTACATTCCCTTTTTTATCGATTTTGGAACCGTCTTTAAGGGTTGCTTTTAGGTACCATACAAAGGAACCGGGATTCATAGCTTCTCCCTTATAGTTTCCATCCCATCCTTTTGCCAGGCTGGTTGATTCGAAAACTTTATTGCCCCAGCGGTCAAAAACAATGAAGTCCATATCCGTAATGCAATCTCCTCTTACATACAAGTATTGATTGTAATTGCTGGGGTTACTTGGAGAAAAAGCCGTGGGAATAAATACATCTCCGCAAAGCACATCTACTGTTACAAAGGCAGTAGAAGTGCATCCGTTATTGTCTGTAACTGTTACCGTGTAGATAGTAATATCATCGGGGCTTACGTTTATCACGGCGCCACCGGCACCGGTACTCCAGCTATATGTGTAGGGTGCTGTGCCTCCGGATACGGATGTAGTAAGCGTAGCATTTTGACCTATTTGAATTGCGCCGCTCGAAGATATTGAAACGCCCAACAAGGCCGGCTGGCTAATGGTAACGGTATCAATAGATGCACAGCCATGTATATCGGTTACCATAAATGTATAGGTTCCGGGAGAGAGATTGGTAATGGTATCATTCGGAAAATTGGAAGGATACCACATATAGGTATAGGGTGGAGTTCCTCCAGAAGCAAATGCTACCGCAGAACCATTATGTTCGTCAAAACAACTGATCTCTTTCACATCAGCCCCGGGTATGGTAACACTGGGATTGGGACTGGGCAGAATAACTACAGAATCAGTTATTACGTCACCGCAACCTATTCTTGCGGAAACGGTATATGTTCCGGCACAAAGATTTGTTATAGCCTGCCCGATGGCTCCATTGCTCCATGAAAAACTCGCTGTTTCGCAACCCGAAAGTGAAACATACGCCGTACCATGACAACCCAAACATGCCGGGCTGGTTACCTTGTTTATTGTAGTTGCACTTTGAGGTATAAAATACGATGCTACAAATCCATATCCGCAAGCATATAAATTACCACGGGGAGAAATGTGAAGATCGTACACAGTATCTCCGGATGATGGCATAGAAATTACACCGGTGCTATTAAAACTTGTATCCATGATATCTATATTAGCCCCATCTCCCAAATAAATGTTTTCACAGTAGTCGGCATCAATTCCGCCAGAGGTAATTACTTCCTGCCCATAAGCTCCGGTAATAACAGGATGAAGGCTCAGTGTCTTTATCAAATTACCGGTATTCTTATTAAAAGAGGATAAGGTGTATCCATCCCATAGATAGGCGTTATTGGTAGTGGCAACAATCCCGTTTGTCCCGTTGGCGGTTGATTCATATCCCTCAAATACCGGCACATATTGATTACTGAGTATCTCTATGAAATTATACCTGTCGTAAACCGTATAGTTGGGTGGCTCCAGTGCAGGAATAGGGCATTGCATTAATAGATTCCCAAAATAAATGGGCTGTACATTGGGCCATGAACATGCCATGTAGCAATACGGCTGTTTTCTGTCGCAGGTCAAAAGATTGATATCATTCTTCCCTGTGGTGGCTCCCAATAAATTAAACTCCGACAACCCCGTTAAAGAAGTATCTATGAGAGCAGCCTGGGCAGTGCTAACTACTCCCCCGCCTCCAATAACTATCTGGTGGGTGCAATAGTTAATATCCATTCTCCATGTCTCACTCATAGCCGGACCCATGTAAACAGAGCCTACCACTATTCCGGATTTATTGATCTTTATAATTTCGGGGCCGCTAGAGCTGTCATTCAAGGCTTCTGCAAGATAACTTGTACCCGTATTTTTATCGGTCACAAAATCCGAATAAAAATAATTACTTAACGTATCCAGTGGGAAATTGGTATTGTATATCCATTGCAGGGTACCGGAACTATTAATTTTTGCCAGATGAAACGGGCCGGCTCCGCCATATACATATACATTTCCGCTATCATCATAACACAAATCATACATGCGATCATCTCCGGCAAAGCCGGGATTAGTAAGCCATAAGGACGTTGTTGAAGCTGCATGTTTTGATACAGTGAAATCTCCCACATCATTTTTTATGGACATACTTTCCATTCCATCTAATAGTGATGCGCTTATTCCGGAATAGACCAATTTAATATTGTTGCTATCAGCTCCGGGATGCACCTTAATTGCGCATGCCAAACTATTCTCTCCTTCCGGAAAAGAGTACTCCACATCTATTCCCGGGTAAATATTTTGACAAAGAATTTTTTTGAAAGCATGTGCAACCACCGTATGTTTATGACCCATGTAATAGGTATAATAAAAACTTACTTCATCTTCCGGGGTGAATTGAGATGCCTTCCCTCCCTTCCATTGGAACTCCGCTGTATGCCTTATATTCCTAACCGGAATTTCATCTATGTCTGTTTTCTTTTCAGCTTTTTCAGACTTGTCTTTTACTTTCTCAATACGGCTGTATAAAATCCCTTTATCGGTAAAATAAATATCCACTCCTTTGATAGTAGTTTTATAATAAATCTTTTCTCCATTAATCGTTTGCTGGTCAAATTGTCCTTGGTTATTTTCAATAAAAACCTTTTGACTTAATGGATTTTGTGTGCTCCAATTCAGTTTAGGTTTAGTTACAGTTTGACCATGGGAATAACCCTGCAAAAGCAAAAAGCTTAAAACAAATAATACTTGAAAACCTACAGGTAATCTTTTCACAAACTGAAATTATATGACAAAGTTAGCATTTTTTGCTTTCCTTTTTTGCTTAAAAATTTTAAAGCCGTTACGCAGCATTACGCAGCGGTTTTTAGGGGGGTATAAAACCGAAAAAATGCTTGTAAATTATTGAAAATATGATAGTTATGAATATTTTTACATATTATAAAAAGGGACTTTTTTTAGCTATAAAAAAAACCGCTTTTTTGCCAATAAAAATGCGGGGCAAGTAGATGACAAATGTGAGATAACTGCAGAATTATAGTTTCCCTGCAAGAATAGAAGAAATCCAAGTCTTTATAGTTTTAAAAGCAGCTGGATTTTTTTGGTTTATAGTATTAAAGTAAGCGGTAATCTGCTTATTCTTACCAACCTCCATTGATTTCATCTGCTTGCGATATATTCTATCGTCTTTATAGGGTTTGGGTACTTTAACAGAATTTCCAACCGATTCAAGCCAAGATTCAATTGCAGGTGAAATCATTATTAGATAATGTCTTTGTCTTTTGCCTGAACCTTTCTTTAGCATTAAATGGCTCTTCTCATCTATTTTTTTAAATTTCTCAAAATCGCTTGGTTTCCTTTTATCATTATCAATAATACCAATAGCAAATTTGTTCTCAAACTTGTTTTTCATCACATTATTTACTTGCCCAATACTATGTTGGTGGTTTTCGGGCTCATATCCTAAAGTTTGAACTAAAAGTCTGTCAGCCCAACATTCTGGTATGATGGAGTAAGAGTTCATTTACTTTATTTTATTCTTGAGAAAATATCATAGCCGTAATTAAGCATATCAGAGAGCTCCTTATCTGTTACATGGGTAATATGCGTTTGAAACCCTTTGTATGATGCAGTAAAGACAGCCACATCTTCTTTCTTAGCGTTTTCTATAATTGTATTCAATACGAATGGACTATGAGTAGCAATAAAAAATTGATTGACTTCGGAATCAATAATTCTTCGAGACATTTGTTGAATATATGGTGGAAAGCAATGGGCTTCAGGCTCTTCAAATAATAAAATAGAGTCCTTATTGGTTTCAATTGCCATTAAATAAAATATATATCGTTGCAGAGTATCGGCTGCTAATGAATATGGTATTTTGTATACTCTGTTCCCAACTCTTTTTTGAACCTCCAATTTTTCATTTACAGTATCTAAAAGCAAATCCAATTTATATTCATTAAAAAAATGGGTGCATTCATCATATAATTTAGAATTGTCTTCAAGAATTGAATAAAGGTTATCCCCATAAGGTGGTCTCAAAAATAAAGAAAACCGACTAGTATGTTTTGCAAGTGATTTAAAGTGATATTTTTTAATCGGAGTATTATAGCGATTATCTATCGTTCCACTCGGATGCACTTTCCCATCTTCATTTATCCAATTATAATATGGCTTATTCGCTAATTTCTTAATATCCATCTCACGGATATATTGACCGAAAACAGAATTGGGATCACCAATACTAATCAATCGATCCTCCTCTTTCATTATCTTGAGTAGCCCTTGATCAGGACCTATCATAATATCATATTGGCTTACACTGTCTGGCGGAAAACGAAGTGAAGCAAACCCTAAATTCGTAATAACTTCTATTTGATTCTTTCTATCTTGATCAAAAAATAAGTTTCGCAAATTTTCATATCTAATATAATCCTCTAAAAGTTTTTTACTTTGATCTCCGTAAGGAGCGATAAATAAAGATAAGGCTTCTAAGATATTAGACTTCCCAACATTAGGTTTGCCAATAAAAAGATTAATCCTCTTGCAATTAAATTTAACATGCTTAAGAGATTTAAAATTTTTAATCTCTAATTGCTCAATTCTGTTTTTCATTTGTATGAAATATACAGGACAAATATAATAATGTTGGAGTTACCGTAGCTTTTGGGGGTATCCTTATACCTTCTGCGCCTTCAAAGCCTCTTGCTGAGGGTGATATTGCATAGCTGCTTTTACAAAGCCAATGAAAAACGGATGCGGGTTATCTACCGTACTTTTGTATTCCGGGTGAAACTGAACCCCTACAAACCAGGGATGGTTCTTTAATTCCATAATTTCTACCAGCCCAGCTTCCGGGTGTGTACCCGATGCTCGCATACCGGCCTTTTCAAAATCTTTCAGGTATTCATTATTGAACTCGTAGCGGTGGCGGTGGCGCTCGCTAACTTCTTTATGCCCGTATATTTCCCAGGCTTTGGTTCCTTCTTTTATCAGGCAGGGATATGCTCCCAGCCTCATGGTTCCGCCCAAACGGGTTACTTTTTTCTGTACTTCCTGCAAATCAATAACAGGGTGTGATGTGGCAGGGTTCACTTCGGTAGTATGGGCATCTTTAAAGCCCAATACATTACGAGCAAATTCTATTACCGCACACTGCATACCCAAACAAATTCCCAAAAACGGAATATTATTCACACGGGCATGGTGTATGGCAATTATCTTTCCTTCAATACCTCTTTTCCCAAATCCGGGAGCTACTAAAATGCCCCTTATCCCTTCAAAAAGATGGTTCACAGTTTCCTCATTCACATCCTCGGAATGTATCCACTCCAGTTCCACCTGCACATCGTTGGCAGCGCCTGCATGTACAAATGATTCAGCAATGGATTTATAAGAATCTTTCAGTTCAATATATTTTCCGACCAATGCTATTCTTACTTTTTGCTTCGGGTGATGCAGCCTTTCCAAAAATTCTTCCCATGTTTTTAAATCCTGGCTGGTATCGGTAGGCAGCCCCAATTTTTGAAGAACCACCACATCTAATTTTTCTTTGGCCATTAAAACAGGCACATCATAAATGCTTTTTGCATCTAATGATTCTATTACGCTATCGGGTGCTACGTTACAAAAACGGGCAATCTTCTGGCGTATATCTTCATCAATAGATTGTATGCTGCGACAAACCAAAATATCAGGCTGAACCCCACTTTCCAGCAAAGCTTTAACCGAGTGCTGGGTAGGTTTTGTTTTTAATTCTCCGGTAGTATGTAAATATGGTAACAGCGTTAAATGTACAACCAGGCAATCTTTGCCATGCTCCCATTTCATCTGCCTAACGGCTTCAATATATGGTAGAGATTCTATGTCGCCTACCGTTCCGCCAATCTCTGTAATTACAAACTGGTACCTTCCGCTTTTGCCAAGCAGTTGGAAGCGGTTCTTTATTTCATCCGTGATATGAGGAATAACCTGTACGGTCTTTCCCAAATAATCTCCTTTTCTTTCCTTATCAATAACGCTTTGATAGATGCGTCCTGTTGTAACATTATTCGCCTGGGAGGTGGGTGTATTTAAAAAACGTTCGTAGTGCCCAAGGTCCAAATCGGTTTCAGCCCCGTCATCTGTAACATAACATTCCCCATGCTCGTAAGGATTCAGTGTTCCGGGATCAATATTGATATAAGGATCGAACTTTTGAATGGTAACTGAAAACCCCCTAGCCTGCAGTAATTTAGCCAGCGAAGCGGAAATAATGCCCTTGCCTAAAGAAGAAGTAACCCCCCCGGTAACAAAGATATATTTAGTGGTTGATGAATTCATTTGAGTGGAGGGCTTGTTTTAAACTTTACAAAGTTAGGTAAATTATGAATGCTTCCGTATATTATACTAATCAAAATTATAGTTTTGCAATTATTCAGGTTCATAAAATGAAGGTAAAGGGCTTATTAATTTTCGGAATACTATTCATAGTAACGCAAAGCATTCATGCTCAGGTGAAATCTGATACTACCTCTGCTTTTCTGGCAGATAGCATTAGTACGGTTTACATTTATGCCGATACGGGCAGGGCCCTTAACAGGACGGATAAACAAGGCAGAAAACAAGGGCTTTGGGAAAAAAGATACCCGGATGGAAATATACGCTACAGGGGGCATTTTTCAAATGATAAGCCTTATGGAGTATTTAAAAACTATTACGACCAGGGAGACAGCCTGGAATCCATACGGGTATTTTCAAACAACGGAAAATCGGCCTATGCCCACTTGTTTTACACTACGGGCGCATTGCAGGCAGAGGGTAAATATGTGGATGAAAAAAGGGACAGTATCTGGAAGTTTTACAATGATATGCAAAAAATGATACGGAAGGACCAATATAAAAATGGTAAAATGGAAGGCAAATCCGTTGCCTTTTACCCCAGTGGGAATGTATTGGAAATAAAAAACTGGAAAGACGATTCGGCGGAAGGCACATTTCAGCGTTATTATAATGAAGGCGGATTAATGGAAGAAGGAACCTATGTTCATGGGAGGTTGCAGGATACCTTTACTATTTATGATATGGGAGGAAAAGTAGCCGTGCGAGGCAGCTACCTTAACGACATGCATGAGGGTAATTGGATCCATTATTCCGACGGAACCCCTACCGATACCTTAAGATACCACCTCGGAAGATGCCTTAACTGTCAACAACAAACCGAAAAGCAGCTTGACTCACTGAAGCTTAAATACCAAAACTTCCAGCAACAGCTCGAAAACCCTTCCAATGACCTGGAAAATGGGTACCGGGAGCCGGATAGTGAAGACCATTAAAGCATAAAAAGATACCTTATCGAGTCCTTTATATCTCAAGTGCAAACAGTTTTTTACTTTTGCACCTGCTAACCCAATATGAAAATGGAAAAAGTATCGGTAAAAAAAACCAATTCTGTAAAGTTTACCAAGGAACAATATCTCAAGTGGTATGAATCCATGCTACTGATGAGAAGGTTTGAGGAACGCGCACAGCAAATGTATCTTCAACAAAAGATACGGGGCTTTTGTCATATCTATATTGGGCAGGAAGCCGTGGCTGCCGGTTCAGTAAGCGCCATACGCCCCGAAGACAATATTATTACAGCCTACCGCGATCATGCACATCCATTAGCCAAAGGAATGGAACCTAAATACGTAATGGCCGAACTTTTTGCAAAAGCTACCGGATGTTCCGGAGGTAAAGGTGGCTCCATGCACATATTCGATATAAAACATAAGTTTTTCGGGGGGCACGGTATTGTCGGGGGCCAAATTCCTCTTGGCGCCGGACTTGCTTTCGCCGACCAGTACCGTAAAAGCGACCTGGTTACTCTTTGCCTGATGGGCGATGGAGCTGTTCGCCAGGGCGCCTTTCACGAAGCGCTGAATATGGCCATGCTATGGAAACTTCCCGTTATATTTATCATTGAAAATAATGGATATGCCATGGGCACATCGGTACAAAGAACGAGCAATGTAACTGAACTCTATGAATTAGGAAGGGCTTTTGATATGCCTTCTTTCCCGGTGGACGGAATGCGTTGCGAAACCGTTCATGAAGCTATTGCATCGGCTGTTGAAAATGCAAGAAAAGGGAACGGGCCTACTTTATTAGAAATGAAAACCTATCGCTATCGCGGACATTCTATGAGCGACCCTGCAACCTACCGTACCAAAGATGAGGTAGAGAGTTATAAAGCAAAGGACCCCATTGAACATACGCTTGATATTCTGAAAAGCAACAAATGGATCACCGATGCAGAAGTGGAAGCGATGGAAAAGAAAATGAAAGACCTTATTGACGATGCGGTAAAGTTTGCCGATGAATCACCTTACCCTGATGCATCGGAACTCTATAAGGATGTATATATGCAGGAAGACTATCCTTTTATAATGGACTAAAACCAAATAGTTATAAGTTATGAGTTATAAGTTATTCCTAATTATTGTCAGTACATTTAAAGGATGTTATTGCGAGGATGCTTCGGTCATAACTCATAACTTATAATTCATAACTAAAAAAACATGGCAGAAATAATAAGGATGCCCAAACTAAGCGATACCATGACTGAAGGCGTGGTAGCTGAATGGCATAAAAAAATAGGCGATAACGTAAAGAGCGGAGAATTGCTGGCAGACATTGAAACAGATAAAGCCACCATGGAATTTGAATCTTTCCAGGAAGGTACATTATTATATATTGGAGTTGAAAAAGGTAAAACCGCTCCTGTGGATTCCATACTGGCTATTGTAGGTAAAAAAGGCGAAGACGTTTCCGCTTTAATAGAAGGTGAAAAGAAAAAAGCCTCCCCTGCCGCTGAAGCGCCTGCACCTGCAGCAACTCCGGCAGTAGAACCTAAAAAAGAAGAGCCTGCAAAAGCCGCTCCTGTGGCAGCACCGGTTGCTCAAAGCCCTGCCCCTAAAACCACCGTCTCTACTCCATCTAAAACCACTGCTGACGGACGTTTTAAAGTATCTCCATTGGCGAAAAAAATTGCGGGAGACAAGAACATTAACCTGTCATTTATCCGGGGTACCGGTGATGGTGGGCGCGTTGTGAAAAGAGACATTGATAATTACCAGGGTGGCGGGGCAGCCTTAGTTCTGGAAGAAAGCTATAGCGATGAGGCGGTAACACAAATGCGCAAAACCATAGCCCGCAGGCTTGCTGAAAGTAAATTTTCAGCTCCTCATTTTTATCTTACTATGGAAATAGAAATGGATGAAATGATAAAAGCCCGTGAAGCTATAAACATAGTAGCAGCGCCCGTTAAAATATCTTATAATGATCTGATAATTAAAGCAGTAGCTGCCGGACTTAGGGCTAACCCAAGGGTTAATGCTTCATGGAGGGGCGATTTTATACGTTACAGCAACCATATTCATATTGGTATGGCGGTAGCCGTGGAAGATGGTTTATTAGTTCCGGTCATTCGTTTTGCCGATTCAAAAACCTTATCACAAATATCGGTTGAGGCAAAGGAATACGCTAAAAAGGCAAAAGAGAAAAAGCTACAACCAGCTGATTGGGAAGGAAATACATTTACCATTTCGAATCTGGGTATGTTTGGCGTAGAATCCTTCACGGCTATTATTAATCCGCCGGATGCCTGTATTATGGCTGTGGGAGGCATTCATGAAACCCCTGTTGTAAAAGACGGAAAAATAGTACCGGGCCATACTATGAAAGTTACCCTTTCATGCGACCACCGGGCTGTAGATGGGGCAACCGGTTCAGCCTTTCTTCAAACCTTTAAACAATTAATGGAAAACCCGGTTATTCTGCTGGGCATGCAAAATATTTGACAAAATGCTCTTAAATACCAAAATTTTGATACCTTTGTAAAAGAATTTTAATGAAAAATTACTTAATTAAAAAATCATGAAAAAAATACTTCTTACAGCCGGAATTTGTGTTATCAGTTTTCTAGGTGTTCAGGCTCAAGAAACTGATGGAAAATCAGCCCCAACTGTTGAACAAAGAGTAGATAAAATGCTGAAAAAGCTTACTGCTACCTGCAACTTAACCCCTGATCAGGCTACCAAAGCAAAGCCTATAGTAGAAGAGGCTGTTAAAGCAAAAATGGCAAACAAAGAGCAATTTGCATCTGATAAGACCAAGCTAAAGGCTGCCAATCAAGCAAGCTTGACAACCCTTAATACAAAAATGAATGCAATACTTAATGCTGATCAACAAGCTAAATTAGCTGCCTTTGAAAAGGAAAAAGCTGCTTCTGCACAAAAAAAGAAAGCCGCTAATACTACCAGTAACGAATAGTTTTTAGGAATTATATTATTTAAGTCCCTGGCTTTTGAAGTCAGGGACTTTTTTTTGGCATATTCAATCCTTGCTTACTTTTACAGATTTACAAAAATACATGACAGGTAAAAAAATTGCTGCACTGCTCTTTTGTGTTTTCTCTTTTGTGTATTGCTATTCACAGCAGTGCAATGTGGCGGGTAAAGTAATTGACAGAAATACCGGGGCCGTGTTGCCTTTTGTAAATATGATAGTAACAGGCCATCCTCAATTAGGTGCCACGGCTGATATTGACGGGAGTTTTAAAATTTCAGCCCCTTTTCATATTAGCTCCCTCACATTTTCATATGTTGGATACAGGGATACGGTAATACTTATAAATAATACTTCCGATGATATAAAAGGATTGGTGGTTAAATTGCAGGAAATAAGCTTTAAATTACAAGAAGTCAAAATACTTCCCGGGATAAATCCTGCCCTACGGATAATCCGCGAGGCAATTAACAATAAAGATAAAAACAACCCGGAAAAAGTCCACTCATTTGCTTACGACTCCTACAACAAGCTGTATTGTACCGCCGATATGAAAGGAGCTGCGGATACAGCAAACTCTCTTGATTCTATTAAAGCACCTCCGGTTCACGATACTGCCCATCACGATACCGCCCATCATGCACACCATCATTCTATTAAAAGGCTATTAAAAAAGCAATATTTGTTTTTGATGGAATCGGTAAGCCAGCGCAAATACCTTTACCCTGATCATAATTACGAAAAGGTAATAGCTTCACGCACTTCAGGGCTTAGCAATTCACCATTTGCATTGCTTGCCCAACAGTTACAATCGTTTTCATTTTACAGCGACCAAATAAGCATCATGGATAATGATTACCTGAATCCGGTATCGGACGGAGGAATAAAACGCTATTACTTTATCATTCAAGATACTTTATACAGCGGGAAAGATACCGTGTTCGTAATTTCCTTCAATCCTAAATCGGGCAAAAACTTTAATGCTATGAAGGGGGTTGTATACATCAATACCAACGGCTATGCTTTTCAGAATGTAATTGCCCAACCTATCAGAGAAGACCAAAGCATCAGCATACATATACAACAGAAATATGAATTCATTAATAATAAACAATGGTTTCCCGTTCAACTAAACACCGATTGGTTTTATAATAATTCTATTTTGACTGATACAGCCATCACGTTGGGGCCAAACAATTTCAGCAATCCCGATGACGAACACAATAAGCTGAAAGTAGTTTCGCGGGGTTACATTAAAAACATTGTATTGGATACGAACCTCCGTAAAAGAGAATTTGGACGGGTGGAAGTAGAAGTGGATGATAATGCTTCTGATAAATCGGAAGATTTTTGGAACAAATACCGGATAGATACTTTATCCAAAAAAGAGAAAAGAACATATAGGGTTATTGACAGCATTGGCAAATCAAATCACTTTGACCGGAAGCTAAAATGGTTTGAGGCCCTGAGCACCGGAGAACTGAAAATGGGCTGGCTCAATATGGATTTAAATAAAATTTTGAATTATAACGGATATGAAAAACTCAGGCTGGGCATGGGCCTGCATACCAATGATGATGTTTCGAAATTTGTTTCTGTGGGAGGTTATGGAGCTTACGGCACCGGTGATAAAGCTTTTAAATATGGGGGCGATGTTGGGTTTATTTTCGATCCGTACAACCATGTAAAACTCGATTTTGCATACCAGCAAGATGTGACAGGTGCAGGCATAGTAAGTTTCTATAATGACCAAAGTTTGCTCTCAACCGAGAATTATTATAATTATTTTATAAATAATATGGATAAAATGAAGAAGGAAACAGTTTCACTTTCTTTTGATGCACTCCGTTATTTTCAATTCAACCTCTTTGGCGACGATCAATTAAGAACAGTCACCAATTCCTACGAGTTCCTGCCCGATAATGATAACACAAACCTTTTCTATAAACAATTCTGGTTTACTGAAGCTGGCGTGGGGTTCCGCTTTGCATATAAAGAAAATTTTGTAAAAAGCCCCTTGGGAATGATCTCATTGGGTACAAAGTATCCAATAGTGTGGGGAAATATTACTCAAGGGTTTAATAATTTGCTGAACGGTGGTTATGAATACACCAAATATGACCTGAAGATAAGCAAGGATTTCCATATTCCGCTGGCAGGTTATTCATCTATAACAGCACTTGCAGGTTATCTGCAGGGCAATATGCCTTATACACTTCTATATGATAGCAAAGGCACCTTTGAACCATTAACCTTTCAGAACTTTCCGTTGGCTGTAGATAATTCATTTGAAACAATGCGAATTAATGAGTTTTTATCCAACCGCTATGTCGACCTGTTTTATTTTCATAATTTTCAATCGTTCTTATTCCACCACAATCATTTCAAGCCCGAACTGAAACTGGTCTCTCATGCAGGTTGGGGAATGCTTGACAACCCCGAAAGCCATTATGGCATCGCTTATAAAATAATGGATAAAGGCTATTACGAATCGGGGATGGAAATCAATAACTTGTTAACCTCCTCAATTTTCCATATTGGCATAGGCGGATATTATCGCTATGGGCCTTATGCGTTCAGCACCCCAAAGGATAACTTGGCTGTTAAGATTACTATCACTACTTCTTTCGAGTAGGCTTTTTTAGCTTCGGATTTTGTTTGTGCCTAAGCTTATCACGCTTGGCTTTTTTCTCAATATTTTTCAAAAAAGCTTTTTCTAAATCGGTGCCTGTTTGATTGGCGATGCAAATCAGAACAAACAAAACATCGGCCAATTCCTCACTTAACACTTTTCCTTTGTCTGATTTTTTAAACGATTGTTCTCCGTATGTGCGAGCGATTACTCGTGCCACTTCACCCACTTCTTCGGTAAGCATAGCCATATTGGTAAGCACATTGAAATAACGCACCCCGTTTTTGTTGATCCAGTTATCAACAAATTTTTGGGCTTCGGTAATGGTCATAGTATTTTTCATTCTTTATTTTTTGTATCAATAATAATCGTCACTGGCCCATCATTAACAAGGCTCACTTCCATGTGTGCGCCAAACTCTCCGGTTGCAACCGGCCTACCTGATTCCTTTTTCAGCATTTCGACAAATGCATTGAAAAGTGGTAATGCCTTTTCAGGACGAGCTGCAAGTATATAAGACGGACGGTTGCCTTTTTTGGTACTGGCATGTAAGGTGAATTGACTTACGACAAGCATTTCTCCATTTATATCTTTTAAGGACAGATTCATTTTACCTTCGGCATCACCAAAAATGCGCAGGTTTACAATCTTCGCACTGAGCCATGCTGCATCCTCTTCGGTATCTGTTTCCTCAATACCGGCAAGGACAAGCAACCCGGCAGCACAAGTCCCAATTACTTTTTTATCTACCGATACGCTGGCGGAGGAAACTCTTTGAATAACGACTCTCATGAAAACAAAGATAACTGTTCGTGGCCTTTCCTTTTAAAAATACTTAGGTCATAAGAAAACGAAGGTGGGTCGCCCATAAAACGCTTTACCGATAATTTAAAAAGCTGACGTATGGATTCTGCAATCTGCCCCTCCCCTCTCATACGTTTGCCATAACGGGAATCATTCACCTGCCCCCCATGGCAAGATTGAATATGGTGCCATACTTTTTCGGCACGGTCAGGAAAATTCTTTTGGAGCCAGTCTTTAAAAATCACAGCTATTTGTCCGTTTAAGCGAACTATGGTGTAGCCCGCGTGAGTCGCTCCATTTTTAGCAGCAGCTTCTATAACGGCAGGCACATCGTAACTGTTGATAGTTGGAATAATAGGAGCTACCATCACTCCACAAGGTATGCCGTTCGAGGAAAGTTCTTTTAATACTTTCAACCTGTTCTTATAAGTAACGGTGCGTGGTTCCAGTATCATCCGCAGGCCTTCATTCACGGATGTGATAGTAACCATTACATGTACCAAGCGGAGTTTTGCCATTTCGGAAAGTATATCCAGGTCACGCAATATGAGTGCGTTCTTAGTTATCATACTGACAGGATGCCTGTATTTAAGGCATACTTCCAGCATCTTGCGTGTTATCTCCATTTTACGTTCTATGGGCTGGTAACAATCGGTATTGCCTGAGAACATAATGGGTTCAGGTTCCCAACTTGGTTTTTTAAAAAGCTCCTCTAATAATTGCGGGGCATTTTTCTTGACTAATATTTTTTGCTCAAACTCCATGCCGGCGCTGTACCCCCAATATTCATGGGAGTTACGGGCATAGCAATAAAGGCATCCGTGTTCGCATCCCTGGTATGGGTTCATGGAATAACCGCCTATATCCGGGCTTTCCACTTTATTAACAATTGTCTTTGGGAATACCTCGATATATTGTGTGCGTTTATTTTCCATTAGGGAATCTTCATCAATTCCCTCCCAATGTTCCTGCACATAGGATGTTTTCAGAAACCTATTGGATGGATTTACTTGCGCACCCCTGCCGTCAAAATATTCTTTGGGTTTTGGGGCATCGATTATCTCCTCATTCATACCGCACCTCCTCCTCTCCTTCATTAAATAGCATACTCAAATAGCTTTCATATCTTGAGACAGCTATCTTGCCTTCATTCACAGCTTCCATTACAGCACAGCCGGGCTCATTGACATGCATGCAACTGTTGAACTTGCATTTGTCCCTGTACAGGTTCATTTCCCTAAAATATTGAGACAGTTCGTACTTGCTTATGTCTGCCAGGCCAAACTCCTGTATGCCGGGAGTGTCCACCACAAAACCTCCTCCGGGCAAGGGGATCATTTCGGAAAAGGTGGTCATATGCGTACCCTTTTTATGTGCTTTTGAAATAACTCCTGTCTTCCGGTTTATACCCGGAACGAGATAATTAATGAGTGTTGACTTACCCGTACCTGACATTCCGCACAGAAGAGACACCTTATTAGTGAAGAACTTTTTCAGCGAAGTTATTTGTTTATTATCCAGCAATGAAAGGGAATGGCAGGGATAGCCTATAGAGGTATATGTCTCAAGTCTTTCTTCTGCATCTGCCTTATTTTTTTCAGAATACAGATCTGTTTTATTAAAAATGAGATGGGCATCTATTTGATATGCTTCTGCTGTAGTTAATATCCTGTCGACAAAAGAATTTTGTGTTTTGGGATGTGTAATGGTTACCAACACAAATACCCTGTCTATGTTAGACGCTATAATTTGAAACTGCTTTGAAAGTTTTTTAGACCTTCTTATAATATAGTTTTTCCGTGTCGCAACTTCTGTAATTACATATTCACCGGGCGCAACTTCATCAATGGTAACCGTATCGCCCACTACAGCCGGATTGGTGGTAGATATAGTTTTCATCCTTAGGTTACCTTTCAAGGTGCAACTCACTACATCACCATTTTTGGTAAGTACATTATATAAATGCCCTAATGATTTTAATACAATACCCTCTTGCATAGCTTTTCCGCCAAGGCGGATTTGTGTACTTACAAAACTACGCAAAGGAATTACGCTGACAGACTACAAAATGTAGATAAATGTATAGTCTATGATATCAAACTAAGCTTAATCATATTCGCACGGCCTCGGTCTTTGATGGGCGTACTTGCAATGTTAATTACAAAATCCCACTTTTTTACGTGGCCCTCAGCTTTTAGTATGTCCTGAATATCCTGAATAGTGACATCGGTGCTTTCATATTTGTCATAATAAAATCCGTATACTCCCCAAACCAAACTAAGGGTAGTGAGCAATGAAGGATTATCGGTAAACGTAAATATATTGGCCTTTGGGCGGTGGCTGGAGAGTTTAAATGCCGTATACCCTGAATTAGTCATAGTAGATATGGCTTTAACACCCGCGTGCCTTGCCATTATACAGGCATTGTAACATATAGAATCGGAAATAAAAGTAAGGTCAGATGCTTCCGGATGATGCTCACGAAAGTAAATGCTCATTTCATTTTCTTCTATATAGCGGACAATCCGGTGCATGTGCTCTACGGTCTTCACCGGGTATTTGCCTACGGAGGTTTCTTCACTAAGCATTACGGCATCTGCTCCGTCAAGCACGGCGTTTGCCACATCATTTACTTCAGCCCTTGTGGGCGATTGATTGCTCAGCATGCTCTCCATCATTTGGGTCGCAATAATTATGGGCTTTGATGATTGAATGCATTTACGCACCAGCATTTTTTGTATGGTAGGCACTTGTTCCAATGGCAATTCAACTCCTAAATCGCCTCGTGCCACCATCACAGCATCGGCTGCTTCAATAATGGCATCTATTTCCTTTAAAGCTTCAGGTTTTTCGATTTTTGCAACAATACGTGCAGTAGATTTTGCTGCTTTTATCCGCTGCCTCAAATCTAAAATATCATCTACTGAGCGTACAAAAGAAAGTCCAATCCACTCTACTTTATTTTTCAGGGCAAAATCGAGGTCTTTAATGTCTTTCGGGGTAAGGCAGGGAAGGGAAATTTTAGTATTGGGAAGGTTTACCCCTTTGCGGGAGCTTAAAATACCCCCTTGCATTACTACTGCTTTCACTTCCTTATCATTATCGGTTGCTATTACTTTAAGCAGAAGCTTACCATCATCTATCAGCACATTTTCCCCTACAATAACGTCTTTGGGAAATTCAGGATAGGTGATATATATCCGCTCGGCATTGCTGACAGCAGGAACAGTAGTGATAGTTACTTCGTTGCCGTGAACAAGCTCCACCCCATTATTTTGCACTTCACCTATGCGCAGCTTGGGTCCTTGTAAGTCTGCTAAAATGCCTACATAGGTTTCCATTTCCACATTCAATTCCCGGAGGTTGTTAATGGTTTCGCTTACGGTATCATAATTGCCATGCGAAAAATTGATACGGCAAATGTTCATGCCTGAACGTATCATTTCCCCCAGCACTCTTTTGGAGGTAGAAGCAGGGCCTATGGTAGCAACTATTTTTGTTTTGTTTCCGGTTTTCATATCTTAAAATATCAGGTTTTGTTTTGATTTCAGCGCTTCCACATCAATTATGTAAGAGGCTGAAACGCTATTGAGCTTTTTTATTTGTTCTGCAAAGTACTTCTTTTCTTCGTCGGTCATTTCTCCTTTTATAATAATAAAGTAATCGGTATGCTGGTGTTCTTCAAGAAGTAATTTACCCGTATCAGCCTTATTATCAAACAGGTAGCACCCCCGCATCAGATCCTCATCACTGAAAGAAAATAAAGCATGCTTACCTGCTCCCGACGTATGATCTTCCATTTTTGCTAAGTTCCACCCTAATTGGTTATTCAGCATCCAGCAAAGGCGAAAATCTTTTTCGGAGCAAACAATTCCTATCAGGCAAAAATCAAAATCATATTCTATTTTCAGCCTTGTTTTCGACATTGCCTTCTATTTCTGTACTTGCTGCGTTATAGTGCCCCAAGCCTTTTCCGCTGCCATTTGTTCTGCCCTCTTTTTAGAATGATGGCTTGCTTCGGCAACCAATAATTTGCTTACAAAAACACCTACATGATAGCCCTTGTCTTTGGAATGATGCGGGTCCTGCAGCACTTTAAATTCCAGCTCCTGCTTTTCTTTTTGAGACCATTCTGTGAGCCTGCTTTTAAAATCAGTTTCCACTGTTTCCAGCTCATGCATATCTACATATAACCCGAAGAAACGGTTTAAAATAAACTCCTTTGCTTTTTTATGCCCTCTATCCAGATAAATACTTCCAATAAGGGCTTCCAGGGCATTTCCATAGATGGAGCTTCCTTCAAAATTGGCATCATTCATATTCATTATTTGAGGGATACCCATCTTTCGGGCTATGGAATTAAGATGGTGCCTGCTAACCACCTTAGAGCGTAACTTGGTAAGGAATCCTTCATCTTCAAACGGAAAAGTGGAGAACATGTGTTCGGCAACTATGGCTCCCAATATGGCATCACCCAGAAACTCCAGCCTTTCATTGCTTTCATTAATTGAATCGGGTGAATTTTGCGTGGCCGATTTGTGGCGGAAAGCCATGCGGTAAAGAGAAATATTATTCGGGTAAAACCCTAACAGGCGTTTCAAAGTGCCTGAAAATTTCCTGTCCGTTGAAAACGAATGACGAATGAATGCTCTCAATCAATATAGATTTGCATAATGCAAAAATAATAAAAAACAAGGCTCCGATAACCTGGCTATCTCCAAGGCTTCCTTATCTTTGCTGAAAGTTTAAAGATGATAGTTGTAACCGGTGCAGCAGGATTTATTGGCAGTTGCCTTGTCAGGAAGCTGAATGACGAACGCTTTTTTGATGTAGTAGTGGTCGATGACTTTTCCAATAAGGATAAAACTCCCAACCTGGAGGGAAAAAGGTTTTCTGCCAAGGTCCACCGGGATGAATTTGCTACCTGGTTAAAGCAAAATCATCGTTTTGTACAGTTTGTTTTCCACATCGGGGCACGCACTGACACCACCGAAATGGATACCGCCATTTTTGATAAACTTAACCTTAATTATACCAAAGCTGTTTGGAAGCTTTGCGTCGAGTATGGCTTACCTCTTGTCTATGCTTCCTCAGCTGCAACTTATGGAGGCGGCGAATTAGGCTACGATGATGACGAATCCATTATTAAAGATTTGAAACCGCTGAACCCTTACGGGGTTTCTAAAAATGACTTTGATAAATGGGCATTGAAAGAAAAGAAACGTCCCTACTTTTATGCAGGCCTAAAGTTCTTTAATGTTTACGGCCCCAATGAATACCACAAAGCAAGAATGGCATCGGTCATTTTTCATGCCTATCATCAAATAAAGAAATCGGGTGAGATGAAACTCTTCCGCTCACATAGGCCTGATTATAAAGACGGGGAACAAAAGCGCGATTTTGTTTATATGAAAGATGTGGTGAACGTATGTTATTTCCTTTTGCAAAACAGGCGCGATTCAGGCATATATAACCTCGGCTCGGGTAAGGCCCGCACCTTTCTTGACCTGGCAAAGAATGTTTTTTACGCACTCGACAAAAAGCCCGAGATAAAATTTATCGATACTCCTATTGATATACGCGACACCTACCAATATTTTACCGAAGCGAATATGGATAAACTAGCTTCTATCGGGTACGATATTCCTTTTCATGGCCTTGAACAAAGCATACAGGATTATGTACAAAACTATTTAGTGCCTGGGAAGTATTTTTAAGAATCTGAACCTTGGTCCATTTGCAACCAAGCCAGCACCATTCTTAACTTGCCCCATGAAACATCTGCCGGAACACGTTCTTTAATTCCTGCCAGTTGAATATTTTTCCCATCGGGTTTATAATAGGAAGCAATGAATAACACATCTGCCATCGGCATCACCTCCTCAATTTTGATCTGTCCATTTATTATAGCCTTTGAAAGATGGGCCTCAATAGTGCTTTCGGCAAAATTACGCTCCGCTGCAACTTCAGTAATTGTTTTACCACTTTTAAAAATGCGTAGGGTTTCTCCCACGGTATCTACTATCTTTTTAGCTTCAATATTTTTCTCTTTGCAATAGGTATTTACAATTTGTAAAATATCTTCGGTATACGGGCTAATTTTAACTTTATTGATCCCTTTAATATTGAAAAGAGAATCCCTGTCGCTTGGCATATTCTCACATATCTTCTCAATAACTCCGTTACTAAAAACCCGCGAAACAGGAACTCCATTCTCCCTCGCTAATTTTTTCCGCAGTTCGTTAATACGGTTTTGCAATGTAAAATGCTCTGAGCTGCCAATAATAGACCTGCCCGTTCCATACGAAGAGGCTATTTTGTCAAGAGGTTCCATGGTCTTTTTACCGTTTTCCAAATAGGTATTCAATATAAACCCTTCCTTACAAAAATTTATTTTTCGTAACATTTCCTGGATAATAATACTTAGCTCTTCCAGCGGTTCATCTATCTTACGGGAGACCTTCTTTGTTTTAACCTGGAATGGATGCTTGAATAGATCTTCCTTCCATTTGCCAATTTCAATAAAGAAATAATTGGCTGCATCCTTTATTCTTTTTTGCAATGCCTCATTCTTTTCAACATCCGGGTTTTGATTGAAAACCCCGGTCAAATATTCTTTAAATTTGTTAGCTACTCCATCCAGCGACTTCTGTTCCTTAATCAGCTTCTGAATCCATATAAAACATTCTGGAGAGAGACTATCTGGATTTTCTGCCATAACAGCGTTCAAGTCCTTCAATTGATAGTCCCAGTTTTTCCAGGTAAAGATTTGTTGTAAAACATATTGAATAAAAACTTGCCTTGCTTCTTCAAATCGTAGTTTCAGATTCTTTTCATTCTGATTTTTTTCAGTCCATTCTTTCAGGTTTTGATGTGCGCCCAAAAATTGTTGGTTAACCGGTGATGTGAGCACCAATCCTTCTAAGGTTGTGCATCTGCTTAATGCTACATACACTTGTCCATTCGCAAAAGCATTTTCGGCATCAATGATCAATTTATCAAATGTAAGCCCCTGGCTTTTATGAATGGTAATGGCCCATGCAAGCCTCAATGGATATTGCCGAAAGCTGCCCAACTCCTCCTCTTCTATCTGACGTGAATTGGGATTGAGGGTATAGTTCATATTTTTCCACTCGTACTGCTGCACTTCTATTTCGTAATTCTCTCCTTTACATTTTACCTTTATGCTGTCCTCTTCCAGAGAAGTAACAGTTCCTATTTTCCCATTGAAATATTTTCGTTCTTCTGTATCATTTTTCAAAAACATCACTTGCGCTCCTTCTTTCAAATCAAGATATTGTTCGGCGGGGAAAATATGCTCGGGGAAGTTGCCATCCACAAAAGCATGATAGGTATGTTGCGGAGCAGATAGTAGTTTTAGTTTGCCTTTATTTATGGCATCAGATTGTGAATTGTGCGTAGTGAGTGTAATATATCCGTCTTCGTTGGCGACAAAATTCCTATGCAGACGGGAATTCAATAGTTCAAAACTTTCCCGAGTGAGCGTGTTGTTCCGCACTCCATTCAATATCTCAATAAAGGAATCATCCTGCTGACGGAATATCTCTTTCAATTCTACCATCACAGGTATATTTTCTTTTAAAACAAGACTGTCGAAAAAGAAAATGGAAGCATAATAGTTTTTTAAAAACTCCCATTCTTCTTTTTTTACTACCGGAGGAAGCTGGTGCAAATCTCCAATAAATAAAACCTGAACTCCTCCAAAAGGCTCATGGTATCTTCTTCTCACACTTCTCAGAATAGTGTCAATAGCATCCACCGAATGGGAAGCCACCATGCTGGTTTCATCAATAATCAGCAATTCCAGTTTGCGCAACAGATCAAGTTTGGGTTTGTTATAATGAATCTGTGATAAAAGAGAATGGCTATTAACAGCATCAACATTGGTCGCACCCTTTGCCGGGACAAATGGAGCAAACGGCAACTGAAAAAGGGAATGCAAGGTAACTCCGCCTGCATTTATAGCAGCCACTCCTGTAGGTGCAGCCACCATCATATTCTTACGGCTATTCTGTCTTAAATATTTCAGAAAAGTGGTTTTGCCCGTTCCTGCTTTTCCGGTTAGAAAAATATTTTGGTTTGTTTCTGTAACGAAACGAAAGGCAAGGTTAAACTCCTCTGTTAGCTTTATTTCCATCGGTAATGCTATTCAATACTGCTGCTACTTCCCCCGTCAGCATTTTGCGGGAATATTTTTCAACATTCACGCTTTCGCAGGGTAAATCTCCTTGTTTGTATTTATTATAAAAGTAGAGAATATTTTCTTCCAGTGTTTTGCTATCCTCGTAACCGGAAATAAGTCCTCCCTTTGTTTCAGCCAGTATTTTATCAGCATCCCCACCTTTAGGTCCGATACATAATATGGGTCTCTTGGCAGCCAGGTACTCAAAAAATTTACCGGTAGTAATTCCCATAGCATTGGGAGTATTATTAATGAGTAATAGCAATACCTGCGATTTTTTCTGAACTTGCGTAACCTCCGCATGGGTGAGATAGGGTGTTTTCTCCATGTAAGATAAAAGCCCATTTTTCTCAATATCTTCAGTAACGGCAATATCTGTTTTGCCGACTAACTTTAGCTGAAGATCACTAGCAAATGCTGCATTCTTCTTTACAATTTCCGAAAGTGTTTTCCATAGTATATCGGGGTTGCGGCTCTTATCTAAGGTACCAATGTACACAATGCTGAATTTCTTATCGGCTTCCACTTTCTCATCCGAGTAATCATCGGGGTCGTAGCCATTAGAAATAAAACGAAATTTTTCATGAACCCTTTGATTAAATTTCTCAGGTGCACTTTTTTTCAGCAATTCTTCCAGTTCATTCAGCCATGTTTTTCCTACGCAAGTTACTATGTCGGCTTTATTTAAAACTTCCAACTCTAAGCGCTTGTGCTTGTGGTCGGCAAAAGAAGTAAGCATGAGTTTGGAATAGAAATCAATGTTCGTCCATGGGTCCCGGAAATCAGCCATCCATGGGATGTTCAGCGGTGGCTTAAGTCCAAGTGCA
>Ga0206873_1004_pt1 | contig 96481 bp, 87 predicted proteins | sample Alteio_BWOrgCont_11_FD_152631 | JGI IMG/M metagenome (GOLD analysis project Ga0206873, IMG submission 152631) | Enriched cells from forest soil in Barre Woods Harvard Forest LTER site, Petersham, Massachusetts, United States -... | ecosystem: Environmental > Terrestrial > Soil > Temperate forest >...
CCAAAGAATTAGGAAAGATTGAAAACTTCGAATCGGAGCAAGCTGAAGTGCTTTATAAAACCATTGGTATGGGTGCCCTCAAATACTTCATTCTGAAAGTAGACCCTAAAAAGAAAATGCTTTTCAATCCTCGTGAATCGGTTGATTTTGAAGGTAACACAGGGCCGTTTATACAATACACGCATGCACGTATTTGTTCGCTGTTGAATAAGGCAAAGGTAGGGACATCACATGTGATGTCCCTACAAGCAATTAATATAGCTGATATCGCAGATAAAGAAAAGAATCTCATACGCAAGATATATGAATTTTCTTCTGTTGTAAAAGAATCAGCGAATACATACAACCCTGCACTGGTCGCTAATTATACCTACGATTTAGTAAAAGAGTACAATGGCTTTTACCACGATTACCAGGTACTGAAGGAAGAGAATGCCGATGTAAGAAGTTTCCGAATTGCACTATCCCAACAGACCGGAGCCGTTATTAAAAAGGCTTTTTGGCTGCTCGGTATTGATGTGCCGGAGAGGATGTGAGGCTCTTCGAGCAGTTATAAATTATGAGTTATAAGTTATGATCTTTTGGTATGTTCGTCATTGCGAGGCTCCGCGAAGCAATCTCTGAAAATAACGGCACAAAACGGCATATTTTGCGGAGTCAATGACTGGCATAAATAAATTATATTTGTTGAATGAGAACTTTTGCGATTTTAATAATTTCTCTTTTCTTTACTATTTCTATTAGGGCACAAGAATATCCTGATAGTGGCTTTACCAATAAAGCGGAATCTAAAATTATTAATAAGCAAATTAGGATACCACTGAACAATTCCAGTGGGATTCCTTATTGTTTATGGAAAGGAATTTATATTATAGACGGATTCGAAGTTGACTCGGCAGGGAATTTTTATTTTATTGCCAATTCCAATAATATTGTCAACATATTAAATGATTCTACCACCACATTAGCGGTATTTACTGGAAGCAAATTAAAGTATCGCAAAATCTTTAACAAGCATTTAACAAATGATATAATAATTAGTGCCAATAGAATTTATTTGCTTGATAATAGCTTATATATGCGTGGAAAAGACAGGAATGACTTTTATGAATTAGATGCAAAGAATGGAAAGATTTTGAAGAAATATCCACATATATTCAACAGCCGGATTCACAATTATGAATATTTTGATAGTTTGATTGTTTTATCTGTATATGACACTATTGAACCAATTCAGTATTATGAATTATTAAATTTTAAGGGAGAAGTTATTGGTAAAGCTCCGAATCAGAATCAATTTAATATTGCGGATTCACTTTCTTTGAAACGATTAAAAACTTTTGATGATTGGGTATATTTAGGGCGATGGAATGGATTATTAGTATTATGGGATGAGCATCTTATAAAACCTGGACCGAACAGGGTTGAATATTACAAATTCTATTTTGAAGATGCACATGGGAAAATAATTGGTGTATCAACTCTTGATGCCAATCTCTTTGGTTGTTGTAGTATATCCTTCATTAACGATAACATTGATAGAAAATTAAGAAACGGAAATATTTATATAGTTAACAGGGAAGAACAAAATAAAAATGTCTTAATTACAATATTATCAATTGAAGAATTATATAAGGATGCTCTACAGCACCCAGCCCCGGATGTAAAATAAAAAGGGTACTTTAATTAAATAGCCGTTTTTAGCCGTTATTTCCGTATGTTTTTAATTGCCAGTCATTGACTCCGCAAAATATGCCGTTTTGTGCCGTTTTTATTTGAGATGCTGAGGAAATACTATTAGCTCTTAGTTCTTACCTCTTAGCTTACTTCCCTCCGGTAATAAACTTGGTAATAATGTGCTGAGTTTTCTCGCAGGGCCAACCCGGTGGGTTTTGCGTAATGGTAATAGTAACCTGTTGCCCGTTGATGTGGTAGCTTGCTTTGGCAACAGTAAACCCCAATGCTTTTACTGAAATAGTATCTGTATCTATACTGAGTGCAAAGTTTTGCTCTCCTGCTGCTTGTTGCATTTTATTTAAAAGGTCTTCAGGGGTACCGCTGAAGTCAAGGGTGAAAGGAGTGCAATCCATAATTTTTGTTTAGTCAAAAGTAAGTAAATTAAAAGTAATCGTCATTGCGAGGCTTTGCGAAGCAATCTCATAAAATTCGGAAACAATAATTGAGATTAGGTAAGATTGCTTCGCAAAGCCTCGCAATGACGAACTATCTCTACAAAACGAGTTTCTTATGCTTAAACGGCTTATTAGCATCCTCACCCAAACGTTTCTTTTTGTTCTCTTCATATTCCGAATATCCACCTTCAAAGAAGTATACCACCCCATCGCCTTCAAAAGCAAGTATGTGCGTACAAACCCTGTCGAGGAACCAACGGTCGTGAGAGATAATTACACAACATCCGGCAAAATCTTCAATCGCTTCTTCTAAAGCGCGGAGCGTATTTACGTCAATATCATTGGTAGGTTCATCGAGGAGTAATACATTGGCTTCGGAGAGTAGGGTGAGGGCAAGGTGCAGGCGGTTTCTTTCCCCACCGGAGAGCACTCCGCATTTCTTGCCTTGGTCCTGTCCGCTAAAGTTAAAGCGTGCTACATAAGCACGGGAGTTAAGTAGACGCCCTCCCAACATAATGTTTTCATTTCCTCCGGAGATAACTTCCCAAATACTTTTTTCAGGGTCTACATTGGTGTGTTCCTGATCCACATAGCCGATCTTAACTGTCGAACCAATTTTAAAATCACCTGCATCGGGCTTTTCCTGATTCATTATCATACGGAATAGTGTTGTCTTACCCGCTCCGTTAGGACCAATGATTCCAATAATTCCCGCAGGTGGTAATCTAAAGTTCAAATCATCAAAAAGGACTCTATTGCCAAATGCTTTTTTAACATGGGTTGCATCAATAACATCATTTCCTAAACGCGGCCCGTTAGGGATAAATATTTCCAGCTTTTCTTCTTTTTCCTTTACGTCCTCACTCATCATTTTATCATAGTTCGCAAGCCTGGCCTTCGATTTTACGTTACGGCCCTTAACACCTGCACGCACCCATTCCAACTCCTTAGCCAATGTTTTTTGGCGTTTCGATTCCGACTTTTCTTCCTGAGCCAAACGCTTTCCTTTTTGTTCCAGCCATGCTGAATAATTTCCTTTCCACGGGATCCCCTCGCCTCGGTCCAATTCCAAGATCCAGCCCGCTGCATTATCTAAGAAATAACGGTCGTGTGTTACGGCTATTACGGTTCCTTCATATTCATGCAAGTGTTGTTCCAGCCAATCAACTGACTCGGCATCCAGGTGGTTGGTGGGTTCATCCAAGAGTAAAATATCGGGTTTTTGTAGCAATAACCTGCAAAGCGCAACCCTTCTCTTTTCTCCACCACTCAGGTTTTTAATGGGTGCATCAGCCTCGGGGCAGCGCAAGGCATCCATGGCAATCTGAAGCCTGTTATCTAGGTTCCAAGCATCTTTTTGTTCCAATAAATCATTTAAGCGCGATTGCCTGTCAACTAATTTGTTCATTTCATCATCGGACATAGGTTCTGAGAATTTGTTGTTCACTTCTTCATATTCCTTCAAAAGAGCCATGGTTTCAGCAGCGCCTTCACGCACAATTTCAATAACAGTTTTAGTTGGATCTAATTTGGGTTCCTGCTCCAAATAACCCACTTTATAACCCGGTGAAACGTGAATTTTCCCATCATAGGATTGTTCTATTCCGGCAATGATCTTCATAAGGGTAGATTTACCCGAACCATTTAACCCTATAACCCCTATTTTCGCTCCATAATAAAAGGAGAGGTAAATGTTCTTTAAAATTTGCTTGCCGGATGGTAGTATCTTGCTGATATTCACCATTGAAAATATTATCTGCCTGTCTTCAGCCATGGTTTATATTTGGTGTTTTAAAAAATAATATAATTTCGCCCAACGTTCATTAAGCTCAATTCGTTATATGTGTATTAGTGTTAGATTTCTAAGTCGCAAATATCGCAAAAACAAATCTTTTATATGAAAAAAATTGCATCCATATTCATTTTGTCATTATTGACATTTGGAATTCAAGCCCAAACAAACGCTACGCAAGGCGCAGGCGGAAACTGGCAACCGGTTACAGTAACCACCGGCGGAGCTAATACTTTAAACGGAGTAGAGGTAAACTACCTGCTCGGTGATAATGTCGTTATTATTAAGCTGGTAAATCATACTACATCTGCCGTAAAAGCTACATGGAACGATGGGATTCTTACTAAGAATGGCCAAAGCCTTACGGGAAATAATACTCCGGAATCTGTTACCATTGCACCTAAGATCAGGGTATCGGACGATGATGGTAATACTGTTCAGGTTACAATTAAGCTGAGTGATTTTCATACGAAAGCAGCTGATTTCAAGAATTTTATCGTCTCTAATTTTGACGTTATAGCCACTAATTAATAGCAAGTAAAGCTCAAAAAAACAATATGAAGAATAAATTAACATTGGCATCAATTCTACTTTTAAGCAGTAGTATTGCTTTTGCCCAAACTTCTGTGACGTTCAACTATACAGGTGCTTTGCAAACCTGGGTTGTACCACCATGTGTTACCAAAGTAACTGTAACCGTTGATGGCGGCGGCGGCGGTACCGGCGGAGAAACTTCCAATAACACACAGGATGTTGGCGGAAAAGGCGGAGAGGTTGTAGGCGTATTAAATGTGGTTGTAGGAACCACTCTCAATATTTATGTTGGCGGAGCCGGTGCAGCCGGTACCCCAGCAGGCGGCGGCGGAATTGGCGGCTGGAATGGCGGCGGTTTCGGATTACAAGGATATTTTGCGCCACCACCATGGCTTTGGTTTGCAGGTGGAGGCGGTGGTGCTTCGGATATACGGGTGGGCGGTGTTGCGCTTGCTAATCGTGTAGTTGTTGCCGGTGGAGGCGGCGGCGCAGGATTCAACTATTTTGCTTGTTGTAACTACGATCAGGGCGGACCAGGTGGCGGTGCTACCGGCCAAAGTGGCTGGTCAGGCAATGTTCAGGGAGCAGGCGGTTCCGGTACCGGCGGCTCACAAGTAGCTGGTGGCCTTGGCGGTGCATGGGGCGGTTATTGCGCTTGTACCAATGGTACACTCGGCATTGGAAGTAATGATTGTGTCGGCGGATTCTCCGGTAATGCAGGCGGCGGCGGCGGCGGCGGTTATTATGGCGGCGGCGCAGGCTGCTGGTCAGGCGGCGGCGGCGGCAGTAGTTATACCGGCGGATTAGCCTCTGTTACTAGTAATACACAAGGCACCCAGGCAGGTAATGGCGTAATTACCATTACGTATACCGGCGGTGGAGCTCTTTTGACATTAAATATACCACCTCCAACAAATCCAACATGCAGCAATTGTAATGGAAGTGCAACTGTTAATACCATAGGTGGAACTGCTCCATTTACATATACTTGGACTCCGGGCGGACAGACCAATCAAACGGCTACAGGTTTATGTGTAGGAACATATACTATTAATGTAGTAGACCATTGTGGCGATACCCAATCGGCAACGGTTACACTTACAGGAAATCCTATGACAATAACTCCGGTTGTTGTTGATGATAAATGCAATGGTCAGAGTACCGGCAGTATAAGTACAAATACTGTAGGTGGAACTCCTCCTTATACCTATTCATGGGCACCGGTGGTAAATAATACCCCTAATGTTTCGAATCTTAGTGCAGGTAGCTATACCCTTACTGTAACTGATAATAATGGATGTACAATGACATCCAGTTCAACTATTACCCAGCCACCACTATTAACGGCTACTGTTACTCCAACCGGGGCTAACTGTAACGGAATGGCAGATGGCAGCGCTATAGTTGCTGCCGGCGGAGGTACCGGAGCATATGCTTATTTATGGACTCCCGGCGGCAATACAAATGCAAATGCTACCGGAATAAGTGCAGGAACCTATACAGTGACTGTTACCGATGCTAACGGTTGCACTGCTTCAGCATTTGGTGTGGTTACTCAGCCTGCAGGCATGACTGTTAACCTTACCGGACCATCGCTTATTTGTATAGGCGGTACTGGTACTCTTACAGCTACTGTAGCGGGTGGTGCAACACCATATACATATGCATGGCCTGGGCTTGGTTCAACAAACAGTACGGCTAACATAACGCCTGTTGTAACGCAAACCTATACGGTAGATGTTACTGATAATAAAGGATGTACCACAACTGCGGATATTACCGTTCAGTTTGGAGGGCCACCAATAAACGTTACCATTAGCGGAACCGGTTCTATGTGCAGCGGGCTCCAAGGTTCGCTTTGTGCCAATGTAACAGGCGGAACAGGAGGAAATACATTTTTATGGCAACCCGGCAATCTTACTACCCCTTGTATTACGATATCTCCCAATGCAACTACCATTTATACGGTAACCGTGGAAGATAACTGCGGAAGAACCGCAACGGTAACCACAACGGTTCATGTAAATCCTTTGCCTACAGTAAGCTTTAATGCCAGTCTATACCAGGGATGTACCCCGCTGTGTACACAGTTTTACAATACCACTACCTTATCTCAAGGTTCAGCAACTCGCTATACATGGGCCTTTGGAAACGGAGATACCTTGCAATCTCAAAGTCCCATTTATTGCTATACCAATAATGGAAAATATGATGTAACCTTAACAGTTACTTCAGACAGTGGATGTAGTTCTACACTGAAGAAAACAGGTTTAATGACAGCATACTCACGTCCTGCTGCGGCCTTTGGTGTTTCCCCACAACCTGCCACTATCATTAATCCTACTATTCAGTTTACGGATAAGAGTTCAGATCAATATGGCGTACAATACTGGTCATGGAACTTTGGAGATGAAACAGGTTCGACCAATACCAGCAACCTGGAGAACCCATCACATACCTACGGGGATACCGGAAGATATTGTGCGAATCTGGTTGTGATGAATGAACACGGATGTACCGATACAGCTACCAGCTGTCTGGTTATCGACCCTAACTTCAACCTCTACATTCCTTCGGCCTTCACACCTAATGGAGATGGAAAAAATGATGTGTTTGAACCCAAGGGCCAATATATCAAGAGTTTCGAAATGTATATTTTCGACCGTTGGGGTACACAAGTATTTCATAGCACTGATATAACCAAAGGATGGAACGGAACTGTTGGCAGCGGCTCAACGATTGCACAGGAAGATACCTATGTATATAAAATATCGGTGACAGACTCACAAGGTAAACAACACTCTTATACCGGTAACGTGTCTATTATTAAGTAAGACACGGATTAAATAAAATAACTCAAGTCCGCTATTGCTTCATGCAAGGCGGACTTTTTTATTTCTCCTATTCTCAGGCTTGCAGCAATAATTTAGAGATTTGCTGACACTGAACCCGGAGTTCGGGAACAGCAATTGTTTCCCACAATAATCCTTTCAGATTTGTTCCTAGTGTAAAAATATTTGGAGATTTTTCACCTTCTGTTGTAAGGATATTGTATGTTATAATATCGGCATTAATGCCGAGTTCAAGCGGATCTGCTGAGATAATTTTTTTTTCGGCAAGCTTACGCAGCAAAGGGTTTAATGTTTTATAAATATTTGTTTCAGGCCCCGTGCAGTTTATCACTCTTTGTATAGTGAGTCTTTCATCGCAGCGTTTTTTTGTGTTGTAAAATGTTACAACAATTTCATTGCCTTTCTCATTAATATCGCGCAACTGCCCACGGTAAACTTCCAATTGTCCCTTTATTCGGAGGTTTTCAATGATGTCATGAATAAAAACTGGCAAGCGGTGCCTTGCTACTCCCCACCTGTGCCGGAATTTTGAAAGAAATTGCTTCTTTTCTTCCAGCGTAAATGATTGCCATATCTTTTGGCTATAAGGGCGTAGTGAGTCAATTACAGGCCCTGCGCTTATTCCGAGTTTCCGTACTTTTTTAATGTGCTTGTTAACGAGGCTAACCAAGCTTTTGAGTTCAAATGGGGTTTGAAGTTCTTGCACCAGTTCATTATATGTCACACCAAAATTCCGGTGTGGAAGCACTCCAAAACCATTGGTGGAAAGGGAATAAATTTTGTTTTTAAATCCATTCTCAATTAAACCTGTAACCGTATCTACCATCGTGAGTCCGTTACCAATAATCAATACATCACCCTCCGGTTTTAAATTACGCACAGAATCAATATTCCATGGATTTTGAAAATAAGTGGGGCTTGCATAATAGGCCATATTAGCAATTGGCAGGTTGCGCGGAAGCGAGTTGCCTGTTGCCAATACTACATAGTTGGACAGGATTGGTTGTCCTTTTTTTAGAATGATTTTTACGGAGGCATTCCCAGATAACTCTATATCACTTGCAAAATCATCGATAAGTATAAGTTCAATATCATCCTTTTTTTTCGCTAGGGTTGTGTTCCAAATATCCGTTAAGTATTCGCCATAAAGATTTCTGGACATAAACGTTTTTGCCAATAGGTCTTTTTGAAGTGTTTTGTATTCCTCTTTAGTATGAAGCCAATTGGTAAAATGCTCCATATCATCGGGGAATGCGCTCATATTTCCCGATGACACATTTAATAAGTGTGTAGATGAATAAGTATTGTATGCAACCCCACGGATCAAAGGTGCTTCGGCGTTTATCAAGGTTATTTTTAACGGACCTTTAGCTCCTTTCATTAAGTTGACAGCCGTCATAATGCCGCAAAAACCCCCTCCAATAATTACTATATGTTTCATTTTTAACTAAGCCTCTTCTGGTAACTGACCACTGAAAACTGACTACTGTTTACTGATTTCAAAAGCTGCTTTTAAATAAATAAGGGCATCACTCGGAACATTATCATTCACAGGGCCGCGCTTTTTTCCAAGCCTTACTACCACCATGTTTTTATCGGGAATTACAAATATATATTGCCCGAGTATTCCGCGGCAATAGGGCACATTATGCCCGTCGCAATTTAGTATCCACCAGTTGTAGCCATAATGTTCCGATAAGGCCGGCTTCATAGATGCCAGCACATAATCTTTGGGCACTAATTGTTTTTCGCCCCATTTGCCGGAGTCAAGATAAAGTTGGCCGAATCTTGCAAAGTCGCGGGCATTAGAATTAAAACAGCAATAGGCTTTTTCCATTCCACCATCGTGGTCGGTGCTCCAGTAGGCCGGGTGCTCGGCTCCCAATGGTTGCCATAGTTTTTCGGATGCATAGTCGCTCAGTTTTTCGCCGGTGGCAAGCGTTAGAATGTATCCTAACAGCGTAGAGTTGCCGCTTTGGTAAATGAATTTTTTCCCGGGTTCCGCTACTACTTTATATTTTAAAGTATTCTCAATAATATTATCTCCGTAATAAGCTTCGGCGGGGTATGCAAAGGGGCTAGTGTAGCTTTCTTCGTAACTCATTCCCGAACTCATGGTAAGCAAATCTTTAATGGTTAGGAGGCTATCCATGCCATTCTTGAATTGCGGTATAAAGTCATATACATGCTGGTCAATGCTTTTTATTTTTCCTTCCTGCAAGGCAACACCCGTGAGTATACTCACTACACTTTTCGCCATAGAAAAGGAATTGGTGTGCGAGGTGTCGGAGTAACCATCCCAATATTGTTCAAACGTGATGGAGTCATTTTTAATGATCAGGAAAGCTTCCGTCTGGTATTTTTCTATCTGGTCAAGGTACTCCTTTGAAATAGATTTTTTATTATAATCTTTAGAGATGGGCCAGGGTTTAGGGGTTCCTGTTTTAACTATGCGATTCGAAAAAATGTGGTATTCATCAATACCGGGGCCCGATCTTCCTTTAAAATAAGTATTAGCTATGGCTTTGTATATGTAAAGCTTGCCCGATATTAAAATTATAGCGTTAACAGCTATTATGATGGTTAATAAGATGTAGCCAAGCCATTTCAGGAATTTCATAGGTGTATATTAAAACTCAAAGATACAAATTACCTTTATCCTCATTCTATATAAAACGAAAATCCCGTCTTGCCTAAGGCGAGACGGGATTTCTAAAATGAAAAAGTTAACCGCTTTTTTATTTCGATGCAGTCATTTTAACCATGTCCATGTTGCATTTGGTGCATTTTCCGGCTTTAGTGCTGGAAGCTCCGCAACCGGGACAATAATAATCACCTTCTTTTACCAGCTTTGCATTGCATTTAGAGCAGGTGCCCGGCTTGTCACTAACTGCTTTGCATTTAGGGCAGATGTACTTAGCTTTGGCAGACTTTGTTGAGGTTGCAGATGCAGTTGTACCGGTTGGGGTGGATGACATACTGGCTGAACCATTTTGTGCAAACACGGTGGTTGCCATAAATCCGATGGTGGCAACAATAAGCATTAGTTTTTTCATAGTAATTGTTTTTTGTTGGTTATTAATTTTAAGTAAATCTACAAAAAATACCTACGCAAAAAGCAGGGTTTTGGATTTATATATCGAGAAAGCAGCTTAAAACAGGCTAGTGGGCTAATTGCCAGCGTATAATGTTGCTTATTTTTGGATAATCAATTTCCCTTGCCCGATCAACTCTCCGGTTTCTGAGACAATCCGGTATAAATAAACTCCGCTTGGTTGAGCACTTAAATTAATTGAAAGTGGAGAGTTGAATGTTGAAAATTGCGAATACACTTTCTCTCCAAGTATATTGTATATTTCTATTGATGACTGACCACTGGTTATTGATGTCTGAATTGTGAATTGTCCGTTGGATGGGTTGGGGTAAACTTTCACATTTACATTTTTATAAGTTAACTCATTTATCCCAAGTGGACTTGACCATTGAGCTATATTATTAACTGGTATGCCGTCTGCGTTATTAAACATACCACCAGCAATTAATTCTCCATTATAATTGCAAAGGGAGAAAATTGCATTGAATCGGCCTGTGATTCCTGAACCTAATGCGCCCCAACTAGAACCATTCCAGTAAGCTATATTATTTACGGGTTGATTACCGACACTGTCAAAAATACCACCGGCGCATAAAATAGAACCATAGACTGCCAATGCAAACACCCCTTTATTTCGGTTCAACGGGCGGATTCCCGGTCCAACAGAACTCCAGGTGGAGCCATTCCAACTTGCAATATTATTAGCTTTTTGCCCTCCTGCTGAATCGAATATTCCTCCTGCGTATAGTTGTCCATTATATATACAAAACGAACAAACGCCACTATTAACTCCGCCAGTAATTCCACCGCTTACCGCTGACCATTGCGTACCATTCCATTTTGCTATGTTTTTTGCAGCAATATGTCCTATAGTATCAAAAACCCCACCTGCATATAGATTACCCTCATATACCTGTAAAGCATTAATATACCCAAATCCACTTACTCCGGAACTAACACTATCCCATTTTACTCCATTCCATTGTGCAATATCCGAAACTGGTTCTCCTCCTGCAGTGTCTATTACCCCACCTACAAAAAGATTGCCATTATATACTTGTAAAGCGTTTATATAACCGAGCGTACCTGTCCCAGAACCAACACTATCCCATTTTATTCCATTCCATTGTGCTATGTTGTTTTTGTAAACTCCGTTGTTAGTAAAAGCTCCTCCAACATAAAGATTTCCATTATAGACAACCTCCGCGTATACTCCTGACGAAGTACCTGGTTGAGGAAGCACTCCCATTCCTGCTGAATCCCAACTTATCCCATTCCATTGGGCTACGTTACTAGCAAGAACATTTCCAGCCATGCCAAAATTACCACCGGCGAATAAATTACCATTGTAAATTCCCATTACATTTATACAACTTTCATGATAAATAACACCTCCTTCTAACGAATCCCAGGTTTGAGCTTTAACAAGCGAAGCAGAGGAAAGTAAAATGTAATAAAATATAATTTGCTTTTTCATAATGTAAAGTTTTAATTCCACACAAAGCTATTTCACAAATACGCCCTTGTCAAGCCACAATTATTATACGGTGGGTTTGACTTATTAAATGGTAGGTTTTACCTGAAATCAGGATAGAGCAGATACTTCTTCCTAATCTTTCTAAAGTTGCTTAACCCGGGTTCCCAGGTCTTGCGTATTTCATCTTCGCTAAGGCCTTGCTCTATCTGCTTTTGTAAAGCAGTAGTACCGGCCAGATTTTTAAAATAAGGGACAAAGAAATTGGCTTTATCAGGATAATCCTTATACATGCCCTTTAACCAAAAGAGGTAAACTTTTTGATAGTTCTTAACCATGATTTCGCCAAAGGTGCTCAAATCATAACCATAGCATTTTTGCCCCTGGTACATAGGTGTCTGTGCTCCGGGCCTGCTTTCGGGTGTAAAGCTGAAGGATGATTTAATCGATGGATTGCCTATCACTTCAAAAGGCTTATCAGTTCCTCTGCCTACACTTATTTTGGTTCCTTCAAATAAAGCCAGGCTGGGGTATAAAAATACAGAGGCCATAGTTGGCAGGTTGGGCGAGGGTTTTACAGGTATATCATAAAAATTTTTATGCGTATATCCCGTCACAGGAATACAGGTGAGGCTACATTGTTCGCCTTTACCGAGCCACTTTTCTCCATTCAGCATTTTGGCATATTCAGCTACAGTCATACCATATACAATTGGCACAGGGTCCATACCTGAAAAGGACCTGCAACTCGAATCGAGTACAGGGCCATCTACATAATAACCGTTTGGGTCAGGGCGGTCGAGCACAATTAGCGGCTTATTATTTTCGGCACAGGCTTCCATTACCAAATGCAGGGTAGATATGTAAGTAAAGAAGCGCACTCCTACATCCTGTATGTCATAAATAACAATATCTACATCGCCCAAGTCTTCTACAGTAGGCTTGTTGTGCTTTCCATAAAGTGAAACAATATTGACCGCGGTGTGGGAAGTCTTAGCGTTTTTAACGGAGGCTCCCGCATCCTCATCGCCATAGTAGCCATGTTCAGGGGCAAATATTTTCACCACCTTAACGCCCAGGCTCAACAAGGTATCAACCAAAAGTTTATTTTTTACAAGCGAGGTTTGGTTTGCTACAACGGCCACCTTTTTACCCTGTAATAAAGAAAGGTATTGTTCCGTATGCTCCGCACCCACCTTTACATCGGCTGAGGTAACGGTGGTAAAATCGGACTTAGCTGTAATTTGTGCCTGAATTATGCCCGTATAAAAAAACAAGCTAAGAGCTAAGAGGTAGGAACTAAAAACCAAGGACTTGCCTTTAACTTTTAACTCTTCACTCTTCACTTTTAGCTTAATTAATGTATATCTTTGCATTCTAAGAGGCTTTAAAATCCGCAATGGGCGGACAAAAATAGAAAAAACAGAACAAACAAAACAGAAGTTTTGAAAAAAGCAGAATTTAAAGGAATATTTGCAAGCGGACAAATGCCTGCCGGGGCTGAATACAAAGCTGCCCTGGGTGATATTTTGCAAACCTTTCCGTATTTTCAGCTTGCTCAGGTGCTTTTAGCCAAACAAATGTACGATACCCATGAACCCGAAGCCCCCGGCCGCATTAAGCTGGCGTCGGTTTATGCTCCGGACAGAAAGGCCATGTATCTATTGTTTAAAGCGAATAGCGCTGTACAAACCTCAACAGGCGGACATCAACTCAAAGCAGATAGAATAAAACCTCAGGAAAAAGAAGAGGTGAAGTATAACTTTGTTTATCGGTCAACCACAACTGAAAAAATAGAGGTAACCAGTGCCCCGAAAGAGGAAAGTACCCAAACTGAAACATTTATCCGGAAAGAATTAGAAGCAAAGCTACCTGTAAAACCGGCGATTGAAAAACCCATTCAGCCTGCCGCCGTAGAAAAGCCGGAAGTAAAAAAAGTAGAGGTTCAAAAGCCATACTTGCCTCCTGTTATTGAAAAGAAGGTTGAAGAAAAGAAACCGGAGCCTAAAAAGATGGAATCCATTGTTCCCATTAAGGTAGAACCACCTCCGATAGAAAAGAAAGCAGAACCGGAAACCATTGCGCCAGTTGTAACTAACGAACCAATAACAGACAATAATCTTAAGTACAGCTTCAGTTCATGGCTAAAAGTAATTCCTGAGATAAGTATTGAAAAGAAGCAGGAAATAAAACAGATAAGCCCAAAAGAAACATCGAATATTATAGACAGCTTTTTAAAGAAGGCCCCTACTATTTCCCGTCCCAAAGCAGAGTTTTTCTCCCCTGTTAAAGCGGCTAAACTAAGTATTACTGAGGATGATGGGATTGTGAGCGAAACATTGGCAAAAATATATGTTACCCAGGGTAATTTGCCCAGGGCTTTGAAGGCATACCAAACACTTTTACTCCAGTTTCCGGAAAAAAAGAATATATTTGCGCCCCGCATTGAAGAAATTAAGGCTTTAATACGGCAAAACACAAAACCAGGAACTAAATAAAATCTAGAAAAAATGGCCGAAATTTTATTGAACATACTCATTATTGCAGCTTGCATATTACTTATTCTCGTAGTGCTTGTACAAGATTCAAAAGGCGGAGGCTTAACCTCTTCTTTTGGTTCCTCTAACCAAATATTGGGTGTTCGCAGAACAACCGACTTTCTGGAAAAGGCCACTTGGGCTTTCGCCATAGCTATTATTGTAATTTCGTTGGCATTCTCTTGGGTAGGCGGAGGCTCGACAGCCGCTACCAGCACATCTGTGTCTAAGCAGCAAGCTGACCAAACTGCTGTGCCAAGCGGAGGACAGCAACAGCAAGGCGGCCAACAGCAAGGCAATGGCAGCACCACTCAGCAGCCTCAGCAATAGTCCTTACAATTCTTTCAGAACAGCTTTAACTTGAGCCGTGCCATGAAAAAGGTATTCATGCCTTGTGGCTACACGGGTGCAAAGGTAACGCGTCCTTATTTTTTTTAGCTTTAGATAGGTATGATTATCCTCTGCAATAAACTCGGTATGCGTGGGGAGTTCATCTAAAAAGATGCGCCCATCGCTGTTCTCATCATACTTGCGCAGGGTTTTAAACAGTTTTTTGTCAGTACAAACAGTGGCTGCCGGATTATGCAGGTATTCTTTTAATGCAGCAATTACATCTGCGGGAAAGACTCCTTCGTGCAGAAAGGGTTGTAACAGCAAACGGTATTCCTGCTTCCATTCTTTTCCGTGTGATTGTATGTTATCGCCATATTTTTTAAAAGCGCTCAGGTGGGCTATTTCATGAACGAGGGTATTCAGGAAAGCATATTTATTCAAGTCGTGATTAATAGTGATCTGATGATTGAGGCCCCTGACCGGCGGGCGATAGTCTCCATATTTTGTGGAACGGGCACGTTTTATTTTTAACTTGAAGTCATAGGTATATATCCACTCAGCAATAACTGCAACGGCATTATCGGGAATATATTTACCCAGTATGGATTTGTTTCTATCTACCTGTTGCATGGTGCAAAGTTAAGTATAGGTATGCGTTTCATTGAATTAAATACAGGTAAGATTTATGAAAAGTTATCAGCAATTTTTCTGTTGCGAAGGTAGTACATCAAAAAGCGCTTTCGTAAAAGTCAATGACCGAGAATAGGGTGATAAGTTATAAGATATAAGCGGAGAACCCTGTCTTATCAATGTCTCCCCCTTAGGTCACAGCACGTCACACTTTTTCATGTTTTACTTTTCGGAAAAACGACACTTTATTATTTGATAATCAATTACTATAGGGTAATTCGTATCTATATTAAATAAAGTTGTAAGGTTGATCTAATATTAATAAAAAATTAAACAAATGGTAAATTTGTGTCTCTAAATGAAAAGTGTTACTTGAAAAGTCATTGACTTTCCAATTACTCGAGATTGGATAGCAATGAATTTTTAAAAGAATAATATAGGCAGTTGAACTACAGTTTTCAGCCTTTGAAAGAAATAAGTCAAAAAATGGTTCTTCTCGGTGTAATTTTATAGTAGAACCAAAAAAGGAATAAAATGAAAACGCTAATTTTAGGAGTATGTTTATTGGGAGCAGTTGCAATACAAGGGTGTGTTGTATACGCAGAGCCTGTAGGTGGATATTATATCAGGGGAGGCGTTTGGTATTATAGAGATGGTGGTGGGCGAGAATGGCGGGAGAATCACAGGTACCACCATGTTGAAGAGGTACATCATGATATACATTAAAAATGCCGACGGGTAGATGAACTCAGGCCATTGAGAGTCATTGACTTCACAGAATAAACTGTCCCGATAGCTATCGGAGTGCAGCGTTTTTTCTGCGTGAGGGATAGCAGCGGAAAGCCCGGAGCGCCAACTGGCGGATGCATCAGTCGGCATACCTTAGCAATGAATAATGAAGCATCTCTAAAAAACCTCCTCCAGCACAAGATGAGATTTGAGCGGAGCCATACCGGTGTGTATCTCAAAATATTTTAATAAGCCGTGTAATATATTTTTACGCAGTGCCGAAGGTATTTCAGCGCTTGCAAAGGAGGAGATAGGCAATGCCGATAGTTTACTTATAAGCTCGCTTTCATCGGGATAAAGAAAGGATGGGTGCATAGGAGTCTTGGCTTGGTAGGTACCTTCTTCCAAATTCAGGTAAGGAGTCTGAGCTGAGAAGCTGTTTTTAGGCAACAGGCCAAGATGGTTAGACAGGTTCAATATAAAAATGATGTGAAAATTGGCGCATCTTTCACCGGTGTCATTAAGAAGAATGATGGTCTCGCGCAGAAAGTCATATAGTGATTCATCAGCTGCAGGCTCTCTAATTGTATGGGAAAGCAGTTCGGCAATAAAAATAGCGAGCGCGCTTTTTTCAATCGCATTAATAATATTGGAAGGGAAAAAAGAAATCTGCATTTCCTTCAGGGTAGATAAATGCTTTGTTTCCCTCCTGTCAATTATGGCAGTAATAATAGTGAGAGGTTGCAGGCCTGCCGTACGAATGCCGGATGATTTTCCGCGAAGTGAATTGATCCAACAGGAAGTGAGCCCTGATTGGCGGGTAAAGAGTTTTACAATTGCATTATGATCCTTATGTGGGATTAATTGCAGGACAATTGCCTCATCAGCGTGAAACATGAGCCGTTAATTAATAAGCAACAATTTAGTAACAAAGGACTGCGTGCCGTCGGGACTGGTGCAGTAAACCAGGTAAACTCCGGTTTGCACCCTTTCTCCGTTAAAGTTGGTTCCGTACCAGATAGCTTGCCCGCCCAATGCGACCGTATGATATACTAGTTCTCCGTTAACAGTAGCTATTTTAACATCGGAATTAGTAACCAGGTTTTTAATGGCAATAGGGCCTGAATAACCATGCGGAACCGGATCGGGATAGGCATATACATTACTAAAGCCGGCATTGCCTTCTGTTGCTGTTCCGCGATAAGAAACCAATCCCTGGTCTGTTCCAAAAAAGACCTCACCGGTTTCCTGATCAATGGCAATAGAAAGGATATTATTCGAAAGCAAGGGGCTGTTAGTGGAAGTAAAATTCAATATTTGCTGGGTACCGTCAGCCGACATAAGAAAAGCTCCACCTCCCAGGGTTCCTATCCATTTGCGGTTAGCTCCGTCAACAGCAATGCATGTGGTATATTGGCCCTGCATAAGATATTGGGTATAGCCTGTTTGCTGCACATATACATTTTGGGCATCCCATCCTCCCGGGCCATTGAAAACATCATCGGGCGAATAAAACACCACTACTTGTGCTGCAGTTCCCACCCATATAGCACCGTTCAGGTCTTCTGCCATGCAGTAAATACTAAGGCTGGGTAAAGAGCCATTGTCAACCGCTTCATTAATAAGCACCGAGTTAGATGTGTTGGGTGCAGCAAAGGTTCCATTGTCTTGATAGGCTAATATGCCTACACCGGGGAGAATCATCCATTTAGCACCGGTTTTGGTAACTAATAGTTGAGTGGTAATAGGATTTGCAGGGAAATAAGGGATGCCAAGAAAATTGAATGATTGCCATGTTCCGTTATTTTTTTCTTTTACAACGAGACAGGTATTTACATTTGAGTTAGCAGCCCATAAATTATCCGCAGCATCAAATGCAACTCCACCAATACGGTCGGAATAATAGGAACCATAACTCAGGCTGGAAAGTACGTTGTTGGTGTTGGAAGCATCGTACGCATTCGTAACGGCATAATTGTTATACTCAACAATACCATGCCCGTAACTGCCGGCAAAAGCGTGCAATGGGTTTTGAGGATCAATGGCAATACAGCATAAATCCAATAGGGTATCAGTCGGCGAACTCTCAATCAGCCGGTACCAGGATCCATTGGAGTATTCGGAAGTACCAATTCCACCTGAATTTAAAGGTAGCTCGTCGCTTTGAATATATCCACCCGGAGCAACATAAACAGTAGAACCCTGAGCCGTAACAGAAAATATGGAATTAGAAAAAGGCCCTGAAGGGAAATAGCTTTGAGCGGTGGCATAAGGATAGAAGAATTCAACAAGCCCGTAGTTGGCATCTGCAATCCATACATTCAAATAATTATCCAGTATACCGTCATTGGGGCTAACACTACCTCCAAAGCTATAACTGTTAACATGCCGTATGCTTTTTCCCGTAGTGTCTAAGATATCTTCATTGGCGTATTCGGCACAAGTGATGTAGGGTGTGTTATTTACTGTTGAAACATCTAATGAATAGATATTCTGATGTATTGCCGTATCACGTGTCCATTTACCGGAACTGTATATGAACAACGTATCCTCCTTATAGGTGGCAGGTGTATTAAGGTGCCGTGCATAACTGACAAATAGCTTATTTCCACAACTTATAATTCCATTATACACTCCTTTTGGAAGATGTGCTGAATCGATGGTCCAGTCTCCGTAATTTTGTATGTTAGGGTCATTTACTGATATTTTATAAATTCCTTTATCGGTAGCTGCAAAAATAGTATCGTTATTTAAAATGGTTGTAGCATTTATATTTAAAGCGCTGCCAAAAGGGCCTATGTTACAAACATCAAGTATAATATCCTGACTCATATCAATCACCATTAAGCCCTGTCCGCAAGAGATATAGGCAAGGTTACTGCTGAAATAAATATTATTGATTGTTTTGCTCCCTAATACCGAACTGTTTTTCAGGTCGGGGATATTAACAACTTGGTTGTTGGTCATCAAATCTATGTTTCCGTCTACATATCCTATTACCAGGGTATTGTTATAAGGATTGTAGCGGGCAACCGAGCAGCCAATATCCGAAAGGCCTGTTACTTTATTGTAGCGTTGCAGGGAATGATCGGATAAATTATATGAAAATACTCCGGATGGGCCACAACAATACATATTGCCTCCTCCCTGGCATACCGTAAGCCCTTGTTGATAGGAAAGATAATCTGTCCATTGACCAAGAGGCACATTCTGGCTTTGGCTATAGATGGAGGTTAATGAAAAAGCGATTAAAAGAAATACCGGTTTTAGTTTCATTAAAAATAGATGCACAAAGATAGATAACTCATTGAAATAACTTTTATTGCTTGTGCACAGGTTAAAGGAAAGGGAGATGCTAAAATTTGGTATACTTGCTGCCTGATCGTATTTAGAAACTATGTTATTCAGCAGTATTATATTCCTCATTTATTTCCTGCCTGCGTTTCTGGTTATTTATAACCTTGCTCCGCGGAAATGGAAAAACCCTGTAATACTGCTTTCCAGTATCCTATTTTACAGTTGGGGGGCACCCAAATTTATTTTTGTAATTCTGGGTACAACTTTCATTGATTTTTACCTTGTCAGGTGGATGGCTCGAATAGATAAGCTATCAACCCGAAGATTGATATTATTTCTGTCCGTTTCTATTAATATTGGCTTGCTCTTTTACTTTAAGTATTCCGGATTCTTTGTTGAAAATGTAAATGCAATATTGGGGCGCCTGGGACATTTTAAAACGATTGAGTTCACCAAGCTGGTTTTACCGCTTGGAATTTCCTTCTATACCTTTGAGACAATTACATACGTGGTTGATGTATATCGGAAGGTACATAAGCCCTTAGATAATGTTTGGGATTATCAACTTTACATTTTACTGTTTCCAAAACTTATTGCAGGGCCAATTATCCGCTACCATGAAATAGCCGACCAGATAAAAGACCGCTCTGCAAATGATACGATAGATGATAAACTTACAGGCTTTTACCGGTTTATTATAGGCCTTTCAAAAAAAGTGCTGATTGCAAACCAATTAGGAGCACAGGCTGATATTATTTTTTCATCAAACTACCATGTATTAAATTCAGGTGTTGCCTGGATAGGAGCTTTGGCGTACACATTCCAAATTTATTTTGATTTTTCAGGATACTCCGATATGGCAATAGGATTAGGAAGAATGATGGGATTCAAGTTTCCTGAAAACTTCAACAATCCATATATATCACAAAGCATTACCGAATTCTGGAGAAGGTGGCACATGTCTCTCGGCAGGTGGATGAAAAACTATTTGTACATACCTTTAGGCGGTAACCGGGTAAATAGTAAACTCAGGCTTTATTTCAACTTGTGGATTGTTTTTTTGCTTTCCGGCTTATGGCACGGAGCATCCTGGGGGTTTGTGTTTTGGGGCGCCTATCACGGTACATTTCTTGCATTGGAAAGAGGTTTCCTTATAAAGTTGTTTGAAAAAACAGGTAGATTATTTCGCACCTTATTCACATTTTTTGTGGTAGCTATAGGCTGGGTTTTCTTTAAAGTGGAAAAGCTTTCCGATGCTTTTATTTACGTGAAAAGGATGTTTGCATTTGACTTTACCAGCCCTGGTTTTAATCCCGATAAAGAATTTTATATGATTTTTTATACCGCCCTGTTTTTTTCATTTTTTGTGTATTTTAAAAAACTTCAAAAACTCCAGGATGCAGTATTTGCCTTGCACAGTTCAATTAAATTGCATTTCCTGCAAGCCTTTCTTTCTGCTATATTACTAATACTTTCGATAAGCTATATTACAGCGTCAGGATTCAATCCATTTATTTATTTCAGGTTTTGAGTGTCCGTAAAAACATAAAACGGATATTATTTTCCGGCCTTTTGGCAATATTGGTGATACCTTTAATTAATTCTTTTATTGAAATTATTCCTCAAAAGGCATTGAGCGGATACATAGAAAGGAAAGCAGACACGGTGTTTAATTTGGAAACCTGGTTTTCGGGCCGGTACCAGGTTAAAGAAGATGAATTTGTGAGGGATTCTTTCGGTTGCCGTATTTTTTTTATAAGGTTGCATAACAAGATCAGGTACACATTGGCCAATAAGGCTACTGCCGCTGATATAATAGTTGGCAAACATGGATATATCTATGGTTCAGGGCAAGTGCCTGCGTATGATGGTGAAAATTTCCAGGGGGTTAAAAAGGCCATAGACCAGGTAAGCAAATTAAAATTTATTCAGGATACATTGGCTAAGCTCAAAAAAACCTTTATGTTTATTTTTGCGCCGGGCAAGGCCAATTATTATCCGGAATACCTTCCGGAGCAATATTGTAATACGGGTAGAATGAATGCATATACATGCTATTCTTCTCTTGCCCAATCATTCGGCGTTAATGTGCTGGATCTTAATAAGTATTTTTTGAAAATAAAAGAAACGTCACCGTATAAGTTATATACACTCAGCAGCACACACTGGACAAAATACGGCTCCTGTATCGCAGGAGATTCTATATTGAGCTATATAGAAGAGATAGGAAAATATAAGCTGAACCATCCGCATTGGGACAGCATTATACTATCGGAAGCCGAAGGCAGTGAAATTGAGAATGAGGAAGAGATGAATTTGTTTTTCAAATTAAAAAGGGAACAGTTGGGACATCCCCGTTTAAGCTTTAAGCCCGATACCGGTTTCAACAGGCCTTCGGCGCTAATTGTCAGCGACAGTTATTATTGGGGCCTTAAAGAAAATTTCAAATTCGAGAATGCGTTCTCAAAAGTAGAATTGCTTTATTACGACAGGCAAGTATACCGCAAAGGAGAAAGTGATATTAAAAGCATTATGAAAATAAACCTGAAAGAAGAGATCGGGAAGAGTAACGTTATTATTATAATGTTATCTGAAGGTAATTATGCTCAATTTGGCTGGGGGTTTATTGATGATGTATATGCATTGTTTACAGGTAAAACACCCCCGTTTGTTGCCTATTACAATAGGCTAAATGAATTAAAAGCGGGTATACGAAATTCACCGGAATGGCTTCATAGGTTGGAGCTTAGTGCTAAAGCCAAAGGCATACCTGTAGATTCTGCCGTTACACTGGAGGCAATATCGATAATAGAGCGTCAATGATGTATAAGGGTTATTTATTTTTATATTTGCCTGATGAATTATATTCTTTTTGACGAACCTAAAATACGGCAAAGCCTTTTGCCTTTTACTTATACCCGTCCGGTTTCAGAAATCAGAATTGGTATACTGACAATAAAGGAAAAATGGGAAAAAGTTTCAGGACTAAAAATTTCTGTCAGTACCGAGAAATACCTGTCTGAAAAATACCCGCTCCGTGTTTCAAAAAAAGAAGATAATATCTGGATTAATGGTAGCGTTATTCCTACTTTAGAGCTGTTTAAAAGTATTAAATCATTAAAGAAATACGAGGGTATTCAATTTGGCAATACGCTAATTGCAATGAACAGCGGGAGTAAGCCATTTGAACCAACTGCTATAAAATGTGCAATATGGAAGGGCAAGCCAATCTTGCATATAAATCATCTATGGGATATTTTTTCTTTCAATGGTGAAGCCCTGGAACAGGATTTTAATTTACTTACCAAAGGTAAAAAATCCGGTAAGGTTTCTAAAACCAATACCCTGTTGGGAAAGAAAATTTTTATTGAAAAAGGCGCTAAGCTGGAATGTGTAATTTTAAATTCTAATACAGGGCCCATATATATCGGGAAAGACACTGAGATAATGGAGGGTTCTGTTATAAGAGGCCCTTTTGCATTGTGTGAAGGGGCAACTATTAAGGCAGGTGCTAAAATTTATGGCCCAACTACCGTTGGTCCCTGTAGTAAAGTAGGAGGGGAGGTAAGCAATTCGGTAATTTTCGGATATTCGAATAAAGGACATGACGGTTTCCTTGGTAATTCGGTAATAGGAGAGTGGTGTAACTTAGGAGCAGACACAAACACGTCTAACCTTAAAAATAATTATTCTATAGTGGATGTATACGATCATTCAACCAATAAAATGGTATCTACCGGGCTTACTTTTTGCGGATTGATGATGGGCGACCATTCCAAATGTGGCATTAATACGATGTTTAATACAGGGACTGTTGTAGGTGTTTGCGCTAATATATTCGGTGGCGATTTCCCGCCCAAATTTGTTCCTTCATTCAGCTGGGGTGGTGCTTCAGGATTTACAACCTATAAGCTTAATAAAGCCTTTGAAACTGCCGAACGTGTTTTTGAAAGAAGGCATATGAAGTTTGATAGTAAAGAGAAGGATATCCTAAAAAAGTTATTTGCCCTGGTAGGAACCTCATAGGCAATAAAAACAGCCTGGATCCGTAAAAAAAGACTTTTTAGTATTTAATTAAATTTTTTTATTATTTTTGCTTCGCTAAGTGACGTTAAGCTTAGTTGTTAATGGACAATAAGGGAAGCAAAATTGACTTTAAGGTTTTATTTGAATCTGCCCCGGGATTATATCTTGTTCTTTCGCCGGAATTAGTGATCGTGGGCGTTAATGATGCCTACGCAAAAGCCACCATGACCAAACGAGAAGAAATTACCGGCAGGCATTTATTCGATGTATTTCCCGATAATCCTGACGACCATGCTGCCGACGGCGTTTCCAATCTCAGGTCATCCCTGAATTCTGTTTTGAAAAATAAAATTGCCCATACCATGGCAGTACAAAAATATGATATACGCAGGCCCGATGGTGCTTTTGAAGAAAGATACTGGAGTCCTTTAAACACCCCGGTTCTTAGTTATAAAAATGAAGTGGTTTATATTATTCACAGGGTGGAAGATGTAACCGATTTTATCCGCCTTCAGAAAGAACAATATTTGAAAGAGAAAATAGCGGATGAATTAAGAGAGCGGTCACGAGAAATGGAAATAGAGATATACAAGCGTTCACAGGAAATACAAAAACTTAATGAAGAACTGGAACTGAAAGTAATGGAACGTACAGTAGAATTAGAATTATCGAAAGAAGAATTAAAAAAACTGAATCTGGGGCTGGAAGAAAAGATAAAAGAGCGTACACTTAAATTAACCAATGCACTTGAGCGGGAAAAAGGAATAAATGAGATGAAATCTCATTTTGTTTCTATGGCATCGCACGAATTCCGTACCCCTTTGGCTACCATACTTTCCAGTTTGGCATTAGTTAAAAAATATAATGAGTCAGACCAGCAAGAAAACAGGTTAAAACATATTAACCGTATCCATTCTTCAGTTAAAAACCTCACAGATATCCTTGGTGACTTCCTTTCGCTTTCGCAACTGGAGAAGGGTATTGTTGAAGTTGATAATGATATTTTTAGCTTAAACGATTTTATTGGAACGGTAGTTGAGGAAGCGGATGGATTGACCAGTAAAAAAAATCAACAGATAATACATGAACACTATGGGGAGGACAAGATTGAGAATTCAAAAAAGATATTAAAAAATGTACTGTTAAATCTCCTTTCAAACGCCAGTAAATATTCCTCGGAAGGTGAGAAAATACATATTATTTCATCCGTTAACAATCAAGGCGTGTCTATCATTGTAAAAGACCACGGTATTGGAATTCCGGAAGAAGACCAGCAGAAATTATTTACGGAATTTTTTCGGGCAAGTAACGTAGAGAATGTACAGGGTACCGGATTAGGGCTCAGTATTGTGAAAAAATATATGGAACTAGTTGACGGAAATATTAATTTTTTTAGTAAGCCTTACGAGGGTACAGCATTTACAGTTGAATTTCCGCGGTATAAAGCTAATCTTGTACCATGATTTTCCCGGAAAGCATCTACCAACAAACAGTATGAATTTATTGAAATGACAAAGAGGGGAATTTACCCATCTTTATATTTTTGTTATCGGCCTGCCGGGTTACGGCTGTTTTTATTATCATTGAACCCATAAGGGCAGTGCCTGCAACCGTTTTGGCAACAATAACCACGTTTTAAAAGATATTTTTCCGTAAAAACTTTATATCCCTGTTCAGTGTAGTAAAAGTCTTCATTTTCTACAAGGTCTTTTTTAAACGGGTATTCTTCTTCCTCGGGCATTTATGAAGTAACTACGTTCTTAATATGTATATTTTTATTTCTAAGGTCAAGCCCCCCTTCCATGATGGATTTGAGGTTTGTTAAGTAAAAGGTCCAGCCATTGTTACAGCCTAAGTGTAGCCGTACTTTTGATATTTCATCGGTAGGAATTTTTTCCTGTATAAGTTCCATTACAGTTCTGCCTTCATGTAATTTGCAGGTAACCGTTACTTCACATTCTCCCGCAAAAGTGAACTTGAACAGGTCCTTGCCATTCAGGTCAAGTATCTTTCCTTTTTCCTGTGTTTTGTCATCATAACCGTGCCACTTCCACAGGTAAGTATCGCCCGGTTGAACAGGCATACTCTCAGTTCTTATTTTGCCATCAGGTGTGGTGAAAATAGCTTTGCGCAGAAACCAGCTTTCTAAATTAGCCGATGTGGCCCAGGCATTATAAACGGCATTGGGCGTGGCCCGTATATCCACTTTAAGTGAGAATTTTGACCAGTCGTAATGGCTCATTATAAATAATACTTAGGAAGCCGGGTTGTTTTTATCAATTACCTTTGGCACCTTAATATAGTCCGAGTCCTTGACAGGGACATTCTTTAGTGCTTCTTGCTGGGTGATGGTTTGTTTAACCACATCATCACGCATTACGTTCGTATCTTCGCTTAAATAAATTAGCGGCTCAACGTTAGAGGTATCAATTTCACTCAGTTTTTCAACAAATTCCACTATGCGGTTCAAATCATTGGCAATTTCTTTTTTGCCTTCTTCATCAAACTCCAATTTAGCAAGGTCTGCCAGTTTATCTACTGTTTTAGAATCTATTTTCATATTTCAAAGATAGCATATTTATTAAAAAGTAGCGTAAGGATAGCGTTTTACGTATTCTTCCCGAATTACTCTGAGCATTACTTCCCACAGCTCATCTATATTGGTCCTTCCAACCGCCGAAACGAAAACACAATGCGGGTGTGATTTCCCGATCCATGATTTTTTCATATCCTCTAATGAAACTGTATGTAAATAGCCATCGTCATCGGCAACACGGTATAGGTCGGTTTTATTGAACACCAAGATAATAGGTTTATCAATCGCCTTTAATTCAATCAGAGTTTGGTTAACTGCATTAATATGGTCTTCAAAAGATGGATGCGAAACATCTACTACATGCAGTAAAATGTCTGCTTCCCTAACCTCATCCAGGGTTGATTTAAAAGCCTCCACCAAAAAGGTAGGCAGCTTTCGGATAAAACCCACGGTATCGGAAAGCAGGAATGGAGTGGTTCCAAAGGTTATCTTTCTTACCGTAGTATCAAGCGTTGCAAATAGGGTGTCTTCGGCATAAACATCCGATTTGCTTATGAGGTTCATAATGGTTGATTTACCTGCATTGGTATAGCCTACTAATGAAACCCGGATAAACTGCCCTCGGTTTTTCCGCTGCGAACTCATTTGCTTATCCACTTCCACAAGCCTTTCTTTTAAAAGCGCAATGCGTTTTCTTGCCCTTCTTCTATCTGTCTCTATTTCACTTTCACCGGGACCTCTCATCCCAATACCACCTTGTTGCTTTTCTAAGTGTGTCCACATACCCGCAAGGCGGGGAAGCAGGTACTCGTATTGTGCCAGTTCTACCTGTGTTTTAGCATACGCTGTTTGGGCTCTTCCGGCAAAAATATCGAGTATAAGCCCGGTCCTGTCCATTATTTTACGCTTGGTTTCTTTTTCAAGATTACGTTGCTGGGAGGGGCTGAGCTCTTCGTCAAAAATAACCATGTCTATCTCCGGATGCTCTTCGATATATGTTTTTATTTCCGACACTTTTCCCTTGCCAATAAGTGTGGCAGGGTCATAGGTATGTATATTTTGAGTGAATACTTTAACAGGCGTTGCACCCGAAGAATGAGTGAGGAGCTTTAATTCTTCCAGGTACTCCAGCATCTGTTCTTTCTTTTGTTCTTTATGGCAAATACCTACAAGAACAGCTTGTTCCTTTTTCGGAATGCGTTCAATCATTTTTTACCAAAAGAAGTATTAAAACCACGGGCGTGAAATGGGCGAGAATGGCCATGGAATAGCTGCTAATATTATCAATAGTGCTATCAAGCTAAAAATAAATAGTTTTTTGAATTTTGCGGGATCAGTTGGAGCTTTTTTGCTCAAGATGCGGGCAAGTGTCATAAACACAATGGCAATGATCATCATAGCAGAATGCTCCATAGTGAAAAAACGAATTTCTTTATCATTCATATTTCCAAATTGTACGAAAGGGCTTACAAAATAGAGTATGATTCCAACCAGAAGCTGGGTATGTGCGGAAATCATCATGAAAAGGCTGATCTTATTATCGGAATTGGAAAAGCTACGTTTTGTAATTAATCCATTAAGCGACTTTATAATAGTTGCAAGAAGCAATAAAAGTACCGCCCAACGAAGGAAGGAGTGAATAACTGTAAGAATTCCGTACATACTGTAAGTTTTAGGATAGCAAACTTAAGCAAAATAAGTAAATGATGATAGTAGTAATACTAAGCCTTTTTATTTTTCTTCCAACAATCATCAATGTGGTCATCTACTATACCAACGGCCTGCATAAAAGCATAGCATATTGTAGAACCGCGAAATTTAAAACCGCGCTTGCCCATATCTTTGCTCATAGCATCGCTTATGGGTGTTTTAGCCGGAACCTCTCCCAATGATTTTCGTTTATTAATAATCGTTTTTCCGCCCGTAAATCCCCATACATATTTATCAAACGAACCAAACTCCTTTTGGATCTGTAAAAAGCATTTGGCGTTATTTATTGCAGCTTCTATTTTCATACGGTTGCGCACTATGCCTGTATCTTGCATAAGCTCATCAAATTTCTTTTTATCGAACTTGGCTACCTTTTTTGCATCGAAATTGGCAAAAGCCTTGCGGAAATTATCCCGTTTTTTAAGTACAATATACCAACTTAACCCTGCCTGAAAGCTTTCAAGCACTAAGAATTCAAAAAGTTTTTGGTCATCATGCAAGGGGGTGCCCCATTCTTTGTCATGATAATTCATATAAAGGTCATCCTTTAAGCACCAGTGGCATCGGGTTTTTTCTTTCATGGTTCAATTTGTTTGTGGTAACTTAGCTCTTGTAGTACAAATATGCAAAAAAAACGGCACAAAACGGCACATTTTGGGTAGTCAATGACTTTTACTGGAGTCAGAACAGTAATTCTTTTCTTTCCCAACCATGCAAAGAAAAGAAACAAAAGAAAGGTCACCGTTGCCTATAAATTATCTGAAAAGGAATGGCGATACGCTAAACAAAACGAACTCGTCCGGGGGACTCAGACAGCGTTTTGTTTTTAACGCTTCTCTTATTCCTTTTCCTCCGCCTAGGCGGAACCGATAATTGATAGGAGACGGAGGTGGAAATGCACTGCCTTTCTGCCAATCTGCCAGCGAAGGCAAGCGCAGATGTGGAATTGTATTAATCAGGTAAAGTTCATTGTATCCTATTCTTGTGGGACATAAGAAAGTGCAGCCGGTGACCTTGTCATCGCCTCAGATTGGCTTGACCTTTTCGTCCTTTTGTGTCAAGGCAAAAGGACATAAAAGATTCTTTTCTTTCCCAACCACGCAAAGAAAAGAAACAAAAGAAAGGTCTCCGTTGCCTATCAATTATCTGAAAAGGAATGGCGATAGGCTAAACAAAACGAACTCGTCCGGGGGACTCAGACAGCGTTTTGTTTTTAACGCTTCTCTTATTCCTTTTCCTCCGCCTAGGCGGAACCGATAATTGATAGGAGACGGAGGTGGAAATGCACTTGTCATCGCCTCAGATTGGCTTGACCTTTTCGTCCTTTTGTGTCAAGGCAAAAGGACATAAAAGATTCTTTTCTTTCCCAACCACGCAAAGAAAAGAAGCCACTTTTTACCGGCAATTTAAAATGTACGGAAAAAACGGCTAAAAACGGCTATGGGCGGCGGAGCCGCAGTTATAAGTTATAAGTGTAAAGTTATAAGCGGTTGCTTTGCTTAAAAAGTTTCTTTCCCACTAAGCTCTGCTTAGCGGCTATAGGGATTCCCTATCGTCACTGCGAGGAACGAAGCAGTCTCATAAAATTTGGACATAACTAATGTGATTGGGTAAGATTGTTCACGTTTCTTATTTTTAGGGGAGTTCACGAGCCCTTCGGGGTTGCTTCACTGCGTTCGCAATGACGATAGGCGCACAAAAAAAAACGGCACAAAACGGCACATTTTGGGGAGTCAATGACTATCGGGAGGCTTATTTTTATGTGTTAATTCAATTAGTTTTATATTTGCGTAATGATAATTGATTGTACCAATTTCCAACCAAATAATAATTCAATGGATATTTCATCTATTGTTTCGATTACTTTGGGAATACTCTCAATAGGTTTATCAATATGGTTCTTTGTTCTTTCAAATAGATTGTCAATAAAAACCACCAAGGCAATTGATGAAATAAGCGAGGCTACCCGGCAACTGAAAGAGATGCATAGTAAATATGTAGAGGTCATATTTGAGATGTTTAAAAACGATCACAAAAGATTCGTTGATAGCCAATTTAGAGAGTCTGAGCTAGGTGGTAAAGAATCAGATGATAAAGCTAAAAATGAATAACCATGGCTGAAGAAGATAAACAACTATACCTCGTTTATTATTTTGGTGTTCCTAATACCAATTTATTATTTGAAAATATTTCAAGTAATTATCCCTCAAAGAAAATTTCTCCCAATGGTATTTTATTACATACTAATGAACATAAAGCCATAATATATGACAAAATTACTGGCGATGATAAATTGGGTGGAAATGTAGTCGTAATTAAGTTTGATAATTGGTGGGGTAAACTTCCAACAGAGGTTGCTGATTGGATAAGATCAAAAGGGATTACCCTTACATCGGATAAGGGAGAACTAAAAAAATAGTACTCACCCCGTCCCCCTTTTCCCCCGTTTAATATCATGTTCCCAGTATTTCCTATAATTTTCTATGCTAGAGAGCATTTGAATATTATCATCGGTATAGCCTTTTAAATTATCAATCCGGTCTATGGTCATTTCATCTCTATGAGGGCCACGTAAAATATGGTAGCCTGTATTCCGGCAGAAATTGAGGAAGTAAGCAAAACTTAAAGCAAAGGGAATTTTCTTTTTAGCTGCGTTGTAGCATTTAGTAAGATATACTTCAAACAGCCATTTCTTCTGATTGTATTTTATAGATTTACTATTAAACACAAAATCAGGGAAGCTGCCGTCAGGCTTTCTGCGCTTGGGGTCAATTTGGTAAACTACTCTTTTAGCCATGTTAAAAGTTATTAGTGGTCAGTTATCAGTGGTCAGTGAGTAGTTCAACTGATGACTGACTACTGACAACTGTTTTGCAAATAAACCTTAGAGAAAAGTGGTTTTGAAAAAAGTCAATGACTTTTGGGCAGCATAAAAAATTTATTGGCTGAACATCAATGAAAAATAAATTACAGTCAATGACTTTGTAATCAAGTTTAAATTTTATGCTTATTTTTTTACTTAGCGTAAATACATATGTACTAAATACATATGTATTAAATACATATCAGATATAATAATTTTTAAAAATCAGTTATACATTATAAATTATAGATTATACATTACAATTAAATTCATATCTGATACATATGTATTATGCACAAAATATAATTTATAATCTATAATTTATAACGGATATTTTTTTATTCATTATTTAAAACATCATTTCAGAACATATAAAACAGAACCTATATAAAAAATTTGTTATGTTTCTGAAAAGTCATTGAATAGTCAATGACTTTTTAAATAAGCACTTTTCTGTGTATTTTCTTTGCATTCAATAAAACTTATTGAAGCATGGAACAGAAAAAAAGGGTGTATGAATTAAGCTTTGAAGAGCTAAAAGAAAAATTACAGGAGAACTACCTTAAGGTTGGAAAACAATTACCAAAAGATGATTTGGCGTTATCCATTATTGTAAAAGAGGTTTTCAGGTTTAATCCTCAATTATGGGTTGAATCGCTGGATGATGCTTTCTCCTATTTTGCTGCTAAAAGATTACCGGGGCTGGAAAAATTAAAACCCCAAGTCTCCAGTTATTTTATCACACAAATACGCGATGCCTTCTTTCAGATGTTTAAACAACTAAAACAGGAAGAGCAGAAGAAAGAACGACCTGTAACCGACCATGAACGTGCCTATACCAATTTTATAAGGCATACAGAGTACTATGGCAAGTTTCCGGTTAACCCTAACTGGCTTATGATATTAGAACACCTGGTTAATACCGGGCATTTGAAATATTACGAGGGATGGGAAAGTGTATCGTTCACGGAAAAATTAAAAGATGCACAAAGAGCGGTAGAGGAATGGATGAGTGATAACATAGAACGCATTTTGGCAAAAAAGAATGCCGTAAAAATTGCAGCATAATGGCAAGGAGAAAGAAAACAACCGCATTAGCGGGTACGGGGGGGCATTCTTTGTCAAAGTAATTCATATAAAGGTCATCCTTTAAGCACCAGTGGCATCGGGTTTTTTCTTTCATGCGTATAATAATTACTGTGTTCTTGCAACTTCTCGTTTCCGGCTGATCCAGTTGATCAGGTTAAGACTGGGGCCTGTCATAAGCGTGGTTGCAAGAGCCATTAGCACCATCATGGCAAAAATTTGCGGCGATAAAATACCCAAATCATATCCTATATTTAATACAATGAGTTCCATCAACCCTCTCGTATTCATCAGAGCACCAAGCATAATAGAGTTTTTCCAGGTCTGTCCGGTAAATTTAGATGCAATAGTGCTACCTCCGAATTTACCGCCTACGGCAACCAATAAAATAAATCCGAATGCAGTCCATGCATGGCTATCGTTCAACAGTCCAATTTGGGTTCTTAGTCCCGTAAATGCAAAAAATATGGGAAGCAAAACAAGTACGCTTACATCTTCAAGCTTTTCAGTGATTTTTTCTTTGAAGTTAATATTTTGAGGCATTATTACCCCGGCAAGAAAGGAACCAAATAGTGCATGAATACCTATTAATTCAGCTATGTATGCAGAGCAAAGCAACGTAAGAAATGAAAATGCCACAATAAGTTTTCCCGGATCTTCTTTGCTGAGTTGTTTGCTGAAAATTTTTGCCAAAAAAGGTTTTACAATAAGCAACATGACAGTAACAAACAGCATGGCAAGAATGATAGTAAACAAAGCGCTGGCAATAGCTCCGGCCTTGGCTATGGCAATTACAGCAGCTAGAATACACCATGCACTAACATCATCTGTGGCGGCGCATACAATTGCCAGTGAACCTACAGCGGTTTTTGTCATGTTTCTTTCCTGCAATATCCGCGCAAGCACAGGGAATGCCGTAATACTTACGGAAATTCCGATAAACAGACAAAAACCAAGAAACCCAACTCCGGCAGGCGCATAAGAGCCATAGAGGTAATACGCCAGTATTACGCCCATGAGAAATGGTATGGCTATGCTGACATTACTTACAAATAAAGCATCACGTGCTTTGCTTCTAATAATACTAAGGTCAAGCTCCATGCCGATAATGAACATGAAAAATGCAAGGCCTATCTGGCTTAAAAACTGCAGCGTACCTAAAGAATTAGCCGGGAAAATAAAGTGGAAAAAGTCCGGGAATAATAAACCCATTACCGATGGCCCTAAAAATATTCCGGCTAATATTTCTCCAATTACACTTTGCTGCCCCAATAACATAAGTAAAAGACTGAATATTCTGGATGCAACAATAATGAGAAGTATTTGGAGCAGCAAGAGACTTAAGGGATGTTTGGCATTTTCGGCAAACTGCCCTATAGCCTGTGACATACCCGTTATAGGTACAGCTACTTTTGAAATATCTTTTGCTGCTAATAACGTTTGTGTTTGGGTATCCACCGGCTTAACAGGAAGTGCATCTCCCTTCTTTATTACCAAATATAATCCTGAAATAAGAACTGCTATTACAAGCAAATTCAGGAAAAGTAATCTTTTCATACCTCAATTTTACGCCTGCAATATAGTGAGATTATAAATAGTATTAAAAAGTCCTTCATTTTTCTCATCTTTGCTTTTCCATGTTAAAGAAACTAAACATACAGAACTATGCCCTCTTTGATTCGGTGGAGGTTGATTTCCCTGCTAATCTTTCTATTATAACGGGAGAAACAGGAGCAGGAAAGTCTATATTATTAGGTGCTTTATCGCTTTTATTAGGCCAACGTGCAGAAAGTGATTTGGTAAATGATAAGTCGAAAAAATGTATTGTAGAAGGGATATTCGCAAGTGATTCAGAGGATATAAAAAGCTTCTTTTTACAGAATGACCTTGATTACGAGCATGAAATTACCATACGCAGGGAAGTTTCTCCCGAAGGGAAATCCCGTGCTTTTATAAATGATAGCCCTGTAAACCTAAACCAGCTAAAAGGAGTAACAGCAAGATTGATTGATATTCATTCCCAGCATGAAAACCTGGCATTGAATGAAAGTGAATTTCAACTGTCGGTTTTAGATGCATACGCTTCTCATAAAACAACGATAACCGAATACAGGCAGAATTATTTTCGCTATAAATTGGTATGTAGGGAGTTAGAAGAGTTAATAAGCAAGGAAAATGAGGCGGCCAAAGAAAAAGATTACCTCGATTTTCAGTTGAAGGAAATGCTGGATGCTAATTTGGTGGAAGGGGAGGAAAAAAAGTTAGCGGAGGAACTGGAATTTCTTACTCATTCTGAGCAAATAAAGGAAGCCCTTGTTATGTCTGCGGGTGTTATTAAATCAGGTGATAAGAATGTTTTGGTTCTGCTTGGGGAAGTGAAAAGTAAGCTATCATCCATTGCGACATATAACCCTAAGTTGACTGAAATACTTGAAAGGCTAAACGCCAGTATTATAGAATTAAAAGATATTGGAACAGAGGTTGAGTTTTTGGAGGAGAAAATAAATTATGATCCGGCAAAGGTTTCATCATTAACGGAAAGGTTGGAAAATATTTATCATCTCTCCCATAAGCACCGGGTAAATACAGTTGCTGAGTTATTGAAAGTGCAGGATGATATTACCAAGCGGTTAAGCAACATATCTTCATTGGAAGATTCCATAGTAAAACTAAACGCAGAAAAAGAAACATTGCAGAAAAAGCTAAGTAGTTTAGCTGCAAAGATAAGTGCCGGCCGTGAAAAAGTTATTCCGGTTCTTCAAAAGGAAATACAAAAAAACCTTACCATGCTTGGAATGCCTGACGCTCAATTTAGAATTGAAAGAAATTCGGTTGAGCATTTTGGCAACTATGGTACAGATGATGTGAAGTTTCTTTTTTCGGCCAACAAAGGCAAAGAATTGCGTGAAGTTGAAAAAGTCGCATCAGGCGGTGAACTTTCCAGGGTTATGCTCGTTATTAAATCGTTGATTGCAAAATACACCGAATTGCCCGCCATTATTTTTGATGAGATTGATTCCGGCGTGTCCGGCAAAGTGGCAGGGCAAATGGCAGAACTGGTTTTGGAGATCAGCAAAGCTATGCAGGTAATTATGATCACACATTTACCTCAGATTGCCAGCAGAGGAGAGGTGCATTTTCATGTTTATAAAGAAAATGATAAAAATAAGACGGTCACTCGTATTAGGCAATTAAACCCGGAAGAACGTATTGAAGAAATAGCGAGGATGATTAGCAACGGTAAGCCCGGCAGTTCGGCATTAAAAACGGCTTCGGAACTTCTGGAAGGCAAATAAAGTATTAAAATTTCATTAATAGTTTATAGCTGATAGTTCATCGCTATTATGTTATCTTTGTGAAAAATTTAACCCTACTACTATGACACACAATTTACTAAAGGGAAAAAGAGGTATTATAACCGGAGCTCTGGATGCTAATTCTATTGCCTGGAAGGTTGCCCAAAAAGCCCATGCCGAAGGAGCTGTTTTTACGTTGAGTAATGCGCCCATTGCACTGCGGATGGGAGAAATAAAGAAATTGGGTGAAGAAACAGGCTCACAGATAATACCTGCCGATGCCACCAATGTAGAAGAAATTACTGCCTTATATCAACAATCAATGGACGTATTAGGCGGGAAAATTGATTTTGTACTTCATTCCATAGGGATGTCACCGAACATCCGTAAAAATATTCCTTACGATTCTCTTAACTATGATTTTTATGTTAAGAGTCTTGATGTATCAGCTATGTCACTTCATAAAATGCTGTCTGTCGCGAAAAAAATGGATGCCATAAATGAAGGAGGAAGTGTTTTAGCTCTTTCCTATATAGCAGCACAACGTGCATATTCATTCTATAGTGATATGGCTGATGCTAAAGCTTTGCTTGAATCAATTGTCAGGAGTTTTGGCTACCATTATGGTAAAGCAAAAAGAGTCAGGATCAATTCGGTTTCCCAATCACCAACTAAAACGACTGCCGGAAGCGGAATTAAAGGCTTTGAAGATTTTTTTGGATATGCCGATGCAATGTCTCCATTGGGCAATGCCAGCGCCGAAGATTGCGCCAATTACTGCATTACACTTTTCTCTGACCTTACCAAAATGGTTACCATGCAAAACCTCTTTCATGATGGTGGATATTCAACTACAGGGATAAGTACGGAAATTATGGACAGGTTCATGCAAAATAAATAAGCCGAATAAGCGTTATTTTTATATGATCGGATTTAAAATTAAATACTGCGCTCCTTTGTTCTTAATAGGAACACTTATTTCGGTCAATTGTTTTTCACAAAATGATAGTGCCGGGAGCATTGTTATGCATGATCATCAACTAATTGCACCTCCGGCACCTCCCGAAGAAATTTTCTACAAAGGCTCGGTGCAAGCAGGCGCAGGGATAATAGTACCCATTACAAATAAGGCTTTGCGTGTAAGCCTGAGCGGTGTATATGATACACATCTTTCAGGTCATTATGTACTGGCTCCGCACATATTTGCCGGGTTGGAATTAGAAGATGCTCAATTAGGCAATGCTGTAGTAAATGCTAATTATCATACTACCATGACTATGTATAACGCCGGGGTTAAGATTGGGTATTATTCCTATATGCAAAACGATATTCTATTTACCTATTCATTAAGTGCAGGGCCTTCTCTTATCATATATGGCAATGCTCCTAATCCTGCCCCAAAGGGCGGATTCAGGGAGCAAACTTTTTTTGCCAGGCCCGATCTTTTTGCAGGATACAGGGTAAACGACGAACTCCGGGTGGGTATTGATATTTCAGTTCTTATTTTAGGTTATAAATTTGACCCGGCAACAACCGGAATAGATCAATATGTTAATGGGCTATATACTCCTCCCAAAGATATTAGTACCCTTACTACTTGTCTTGGGTTGGGCTTTGGGCTTTACTGGGCTGTAGATGAAGCTAAAAAGTAATTTATTTTTCCTTTCGCTATGAAGGCCTATGATGTAATTGGTTTAATGTCCGGAACCTCGCTTGATGGGCTGGATATTGCTCATTGCACGTTGGAATTATATAATGGCAAATGGAAGCATAGCTTAAATTGCGCTGAGACAATAAAGTACAGCAAAGACTGGTACCTGAAATTAAAAGAAGCACATTTTTTAAGCGCCGAAGAGTTATTACAAACTCATAGTGAATACGGAGTACTACTTGGTAATGCAGTAAAAGGGTTTATACGGAATTACAACTTGAAAAAGGTTGATTTGGTTTCCTCTCACGGACATACTATTTTTCACCGGCCTGAAAATGGATTTACCTTTCAGCTTGGAAACGGAGCTTCACTTGCTTCCACCTGCGGAATAAAGACAGTATGTGATTTCAGAATAACGGACGTTGCGTTAAAAGGCCAGGGAGCTCCGCTCGTACCTATCGGTGATAAACTACTTTTCCCCGAATTTGAATTCTGTTTAAACCTCGGAGGTTTTTCAAATATTTCGTTTGAAGATAAAGGTAAGAGAATCGCCTTTGATATTTGCCCGGTAAATACAGCCCTTAATTATCTTGCGGCATTTAAGGGAAAAGCTTTTGATAGAAACGGGTTGCTGGCTGAATCAGGCAAGGTGGATAAAGGGCTTTTAGGAAAGTTGAATAAATTGGAGTATTACCATAAAAAGCAACCCAAATCATTAGGAAGGGAATGGCTTTTAATGTATTTTTTACCGATAGTTGATTCTTATAAAATTCCGGCAGAAGATAAGCTTGCAACAGTTACAGAACATGTTGCCTGGCAAATATCAAACGTTATATTAAATAAAAGTAAAAAGGGCAAAATTTTAATAACGGGTGGAGGAACAAATAACAAGTTCCTTATCAATAAAATAAAGGAAAAGCTGCTAACACATCAAATAATAATTCCCTCGCAAAACCTTATTGATTTTAAGGAAGCTCTCATATTTGCATTTCTGGGAGTATTAAAAATTGAGCAAAAGATAAATACCCTTAGTAGTGTTACAGGGGCCATAAAGGATAGCTCGGGAGGAACCGTATTTCTTGGAGTATAGTTCTTCTATACATCGGATTATGACTAAAAGTCGTCGTCTCCGTAAAATTCAACCTCATCCTCATCGTCATCATTGAGGTTATGAAGGTCTTCAATAGCAGGATCTTCTTCTATAAATTCAATCTCGGTTTCTTCTTCCTCTTCAACTTCCTCACGTTTTCCTTTCTCTTCTTCCTCTTCGTCCTCATCTTCGTCAACAAAGAATTCTTTTTGACTTTTTTTAACCTTGCCTCCTCCGGCAGATGGTTTTGCCTTCTTTTTAAGCTTTTCCAACTCTTTGGCAGATGCTCCTTTAGTATTCTTTACCGGAGAGGTTTTATCCGCTTTTTTCTTTTTTGAATCGGCAGCTTTTGGTGCAGGAGCTTTTTTCTTGCTCACACTTTTCTTGACTTTCTTTTTTGCAGAAGTCGCTTTTTTAGCCGCAGCAGCAGGCTTTGATGGCTTTGCTTTTGTTTTCTTTAATTTTGTCGTTTTCCCCATGGTTTATGATTTTTTTTGAATCAAAATCAGACACATACTGCAATAATAAGTATTATTTAAATACAAAGATAAGTAACATTCTTTTTTGTATAACGTAGACAAACTAACAGTATTGTGTTCATATATAATAATCAAATAACATTTTTAGCATTGAAGGGATAAATACTTTAGCGTTTCAAAAGTATAAATTTTAATTAATCCCTATGATACATTCTTTTTTATTACAGGTGCCCGCTACGGTAACCACAGTTACCACAGCAGTGGCAGATACCGCTAAAAATGCTGCACAGGCTGCAGGAGCGACTACCGATAAAATGTCACTTTTGGAACTCTTGTGGAAAGGTGGGGTTATAATGATCCCATTGGGCATACTGTCATTAATAAGCGTGTATCTTATTATTGAAAGGTACATATTTATAAAAAGGGCATCCAGATCAGGGAAAAACTTCCTTAATTCTATGCGTGACGTGATTATCACTAACAATCTGGAAGCTGCAAAGGCTTTATGCAGGAATGCTGATAACCCGCAGGCAAGAATGATTGCCAAAGGGATAAGCAAAATAGGAATGCCCTACAAAGACATTGAAGATGCGATGGAAAACGTAGGAAAGATAGAAGTGTATGCTCTTGAAAAAAACCTGAATGTGCTCGGTATCATTGCTGGTATTGCTCCTATGTTTGGTTTCATCGGGACTATTTTGGGGGTTATTAAAATTTTCTATAACATTTCGCTGGCAAACAATATAAGCATAGGCTTAATTGCCGGAGGGCTTTATGAGAAAATGATAACCAGCGCCACCGGATTATCTATTGGTATATTTTCATTCATTGCTTTCCATTGGTTGAATATAATGGTAAATAAAACTATTCAAAAAATGGAAATAGTATCAGTTGAATTCCTCGATATGTTGCAGGATGCCCATAAAACACCTCAAGCCTAGTTTTTCTAAATCTTTTCGAAATGAAAATAAAAAGAGAAAATAAGTTCAGTGCACATGTGGAGTCCTCTCCCATGAACGATATTATGTTCTTCCTGCTGCTGTTCTTTCTTATTGTTTCTACGCTGGTAAACCCCAGTGTAGTAAAGATTACCCTGCCCAATTCAAAAAAGGTACAGGAAATGAACAAACAGGAAATAACCATTCTTGTTACTGCCCCATCGCAACCCGGCTTAAAGGACCAGAAATATTACTTGAATAACCAACAGTTAGACCTGGAATCTCTGGAACCTGCTTTAAAAGCTAAAATAGTTGGGTTAACTGATCCAACGGCAGTGTTAAAGTTTGATAAATCGCTTACCATTGAAGATTTAGTGGACGTTCTTCAAATTGGGGCAGAGCTTAAAATTAAAATGGTATTGGCTACCCAGCCTATATCTAATAAATAGCCAAATGACAAGTATTGCTCTTAGTTCTGAGAATAAAAAGGAGAAAACGGATAAAGCGCTTGCAGGTGTTATAACCATTATAATTCATGCAGGGCTGCTGCTGTTTCTTCTTTATTATATTATTGTAACTCCTATTCCCCCATACCCTCCGCCTGCTAATGCACCTGAACTGGAACTTGATTTGGTAGCAGGAGGCGGTGGTAGTTCCGGAAATGCAGCCAGCAGTGTAAGTACTGTAACTAAGATGGCAACAGCGCCAACCTCAAATACTCCTACGGTAAATAATGACGTGGAGCCAAGTACGCCTATTCCAAGTGCAACGTCAAAGGTAGTTCCTAAAAAAGTAGATACTGTTCCCAAACCGCCACAGCCTAGTGTAGAACTTGCCAATGCTGAAAGTAAGTTTAAGAATGCAAAATCAACCGGCAATGGTAATGCTACTCAGGGCGAACCGGGGAATGGCACCGGCGGCAATGGTTCAACGCAGGGTACTGGTAATGGCCCCGGTGTTGGTGCCGGTAAAGGATTTGGTTATGATTTGAGTGGAAGACAATTGGAAATCAGGCCTCAACTTGTTACTAATAACCCTGTACAAGGTCAGATTGTAGTGGGAATTACCGTTGACCAGGATGGGAATGTCACAGAAGCCATACCGGGAGTCAGAGGCTCAACTATTACAGACGCTTCTTTATATGTATTGGTTAAAAATGCAGCCATGAAAGTAAAGTTTAATAAAAGCTCCGATACTCCTGAACAAAACGGAACGGTTACTTTTGTGTTTACGATAAGGTAAACCCTTATTCCACTATATTTTTTCAAGGATAATTACAGGCAGAAACGTAGCCAGCACTCCAAGCACAACGCTTGCTGTAATGTAGGTGGCTGCATAAAGAAACTCACCTTCGCGTAATAAAGCAAAGCTTTCGAGTGAGAAAGTAGAAAATGTAGTATACCCTCCACAGAGCCCTGTGGCAAGGAAAAACTTCCACTCAAGGCTGATATTGTTGCGCACAGCCAATGCATAAATCACTCCTATCAGGAAGCAGCCGCTAATATTTACGCAGAAAGTCCCAAAAGGGAAAGCGGATAAAAATTTGTTTTGAATTCCGATGGAAACTAAATAACGGAGTACGCTTCCTATAGCCCCACCAATTCCTACCAATGTAATTGTCTTTAACATAGATTAAGTTTTAAGGTAGGAGTTATTAGACATCCCGCACCATTGCAGGAGGACGGTTAAGGGCAAACTCCATTGCCACAGGGAACAAAGATAAATATTTTTTTGTTTAGGTGATCTTCTTTAACCACGCATCAATCACCACTGTATAATTTTCTTTGCCATAATTTGGTTGGGTTGGGTTTGTTTGTTTTGCTTTTTCTATGGCATCGTTCAATAAAAATCCTTTTTGGGTAGAGGTTACAGCCAATTCTTTTTCCTGCATTAATTTACCCAAATACGCTTGTTCCGTTTGCCCGGCTGTGGGAATAAAAATGGCTTTTTTCCATCCTATTGCACCCAAATCCATAATAGTAGAGTATCCAGGGCGGCTTAAAACTATATTGCTGAAATTTAGTTTATCCTGAAATTCTGTATCCGTTAAATGAGTTGCAATTTCTACGTTCTTTAATGGGCTTTCTTTGGGAAGCCTACCGGGTAGTCCTTGTATTATTAAAGCTTTCAATAAAGGCAGCTCTTTTAATTGTTTTAAAATAAGATTCTCTAATTTGCTTCTTTGTGGTTCAGGGCCCGAGAGGATAACAAGTAAATCGTATTTTAAATTTTTGGACTTTTGAAGGGTATAAAACCTTGAAAGTGGTCCGATATATTTTCCGTTAATTCCTTTAGGGATAGGGTGAGAGAGGGCACCCGATAAATTTTCTTTCCCTTCATAATCCGGAATCCAGCATTCCTCAAAATGCTTAATATAGTTTTGGGCAGCCTTATTTAGTAGGCTATTCCCGGCAGGTGCTTGTATGTTTAATTGGTGTGTAATAAGTACACAGGGTACTTTCTCATTCCATAGTCCATAACGGTTATCGGAAATAACAGCAGTAATTTTTTTTGTTTCAATAATTTCACTTAGCAGCTCATGTTCTTTATTGATGGCTGAAACCATTTTTGGTAACTGCAACAATACCTTTACTCCAGCAGGAAGAATGGTTGAATAGGAAATCCTATAACCGGGAAAATCTATGAATTCAAGATTAGGAAAGTGTTCTTTCAAAAAGATTAGATGTGCGCCTTCAGCGCCAATTACAACTTCTATTTTCTTTTCGAGCAAATACCGGATAATAGGCACGCATCTTGCTGCATGCCCCAAGCCCCAGTCTAATGGAGAAACGAATATCCGCAAAGCATATTATTTATAAAACAGCCACTTACCAAGCTCCTTGTAGGTAACCTTTTTTCCATACATAAGCAATCCTACACGGTAAATCCTTCCAGCCAACCAAACGGTGCCAAAAATAGAAGCAACCAATAATACCATGGATAATCCGAGCTGCCAAACAGGGATACCAAAAGGAATACGTGCCATCATAGCAATGGGAGATGTGAATGGAATAATGGAAAGCCATACGGCTATGGTGCTGTGTGGATTAGTAATAATGCTTCCCATTGCAACAATAGAAACAATCAGTGGAGCCGTTACCGGCAGCATAAATTGCTGTGTCTCCGTTTCCTGGTCAACTGCAGAACCAACTGCAGCAAATAAAGCGCTGTAGAGCACATATCCTCCTAGAAAATAGAATAAAAAGCCGCCAATTACTAATATCCAGTCTGTTGAACGCAACAGATTGTCCACACTGTCAAAAGCTTTCGACATATCCTTTTTTTCAATTTTATTCCCTGCTCCTGCGGTCATGTTATCATTTTGCACCGACACTCCTTTTTTATAGGTTTGTTCTATCTGTGCATTTTTCGGGTTTATTTCCTGTCCTTGAAAATACGATGAGCCTGCAGTATAGGATCCATATCCAAGTATTATCCATATAAGGAACTGTGTAAAACCTACTAATCCTACGCCTATCACTTTTCCCATCATAAGTTGAAAAGGGCGCACCGATGAAATAATTACTTCTACAATGCGGTTTATTTTTTCCTCCATAACTCCCCGCATAACCTGCACCGAATACATAAAAATAAAGATATAGATAAGAAATGAGGCGGCATAGCCTAGTGCTGCATTATAATCGGTATTTGTTACCTTGTTATTTACAATATCCTTCACCTTTATATTTGATTTTACTGCATCAATAGTCTTTTGGTCAAGATTGTTTTCTTTCATCTTTGCCCGTTCCATTGTATTGTTCAGTTGGTATTCAATGGCCGAAACTACATCATCTCCCGGATCATCTTTAGAGAAAAGTTGTACTTGTATTATCTGCTCTGACGGAGGTATATAAAGAACAGATACATGAGAAGAATCGGCAAATATTTTTTTTACGGAGGCTACATCAATATTACAATATCCATAATCATAATGAACGGTAGCATTACTTTCCAAAACACCGCATAAAGTCTTGGTTTCATCCACCATAACCACCCGTTGGTTTTCATTTTTTGTGGTGGCAAGTAGGGCAGGCACAAAAATTAATCCGGCAAATAAAATAGGCCCCAAAATCGAAACAACAAGAAAAGACTTTTTTCTTACACGTGTAACGTATTCCCTTTTTATGATAAGTGCTATTTTACTCATGCTTATTTAGTTGGGTTGGTTCTTGTTACTGCTGATATGAATATTTCGCTCATGGAAGGCAATATCTCTGAAAAGCCAATAATGGTAGATGCCGGGAGTAAGGTCTTTATGAGATCATTAGGATTAAGGCCTTCAGGTATTTTAATTCTTGCGACGGTCAAATCATTTTGAGGGGTTAAATCCAGTAATTCAAATTTACCGTTTAAAGCATTTTTTACCGCATCGTCTGCTCCCTGTAATTTCACCTCCCAAACATGAAGCTTAAAATTGTGCCGCAATTCGTTTACCTTTCCTTCTAATACAGCTTTAGATTGGTTTATAAGCGTTATGTTATCGCATAGTTCCTCTACCGAAGCCATATTATGCGTAGATAATATTATGGTAACGCCTTCTTTTTTCAGGCGCAATAATTCACTCTTTATTATTTCGACATTAATCGGGTCAAACCCACTGAATGGCTCATCCAATATCAATAGTTTGGGCTCATGTAGAACGGTAACTATAAACTGTACCTTTTGTGCCATCCCTTTGGAAAGGTCTTCCACCTTCTTATCCCACCAGGTTGTTATGTCGAATTTTATGAACCAGGCTTTGAGTTTTGTCAATGCATCTGCTTTGTTCATACCCTTTAACTGAGCAAGATATAATGCCTGTTCACCTACTTTCATTTTTTTGTACAATCCCCTTTCTTCAGGCAAATAGCCTATTGACCTAGTATGATGGGGTGATATCTTTTCGTCATTGAAAAGCACTTCTCCGCTATCGGGAGCAGTAATTTGGTTAATAATACGAATCATGGAGGTTTTACCTGCACCATTAGGGCCAAGTAATCCATAAATGGCCCCCTGTGGGACTGTAAAGCTAACATCGTTTAGTGCAACGTGTTTGGAGTAGCGCTTTACTATATTTTTTGCCGAGATAATATTACCCATCTTTATTTTCTATTTCGGCACGAAAATAAGAAATGTAATGGAATAGAATTAATATCAGTCAAACATTTCGTGGATCCGCTGAAAGAAACTTTTGTTCTTTTTACCCGGTTGTGGGTTAAAGTTGGGCGATTTACGCAAATTATCAAGCAGTTTCTTTTCCTCGCCTGTAAGGCTTTGAGGAGTCCATACACATATATTCACTAAAATATCGCCCTTGCCATATTGGTTCAGCCTGGGTAAGCCTTTGCCTTTCAGGCGGAGAATATTTCCACTTTGTGTGCCCGCTTCAATTTTAACGCTTGCTTTTCCATCAATGGTAGGTACTTCAACTGTTGCTCCCATGGCAGCATCGGCAATGTTTATATAATGGTCGTAATATAAATTGACTCCATTGCGTTTCAGATGTTCGTGTTCTATTTCTTCAATCAAAACAATCAGGTCACCGGGTACACCACCTCTTTGGGCTGCATTCCCCTGGCCGGAAACGGATAATTGCATGTTGTTTTCAACTCCGGCAGGAATTTTAACTGTTATAACTTCTTCTCCTTCAGTAATACCATGGCCGTGGCAGACTTTACATTTTTTGGTGATTATTTTCCCTTCTCCGTTACAGGTAGGGCAGGCTACTGTGGTTTGAATTTGCCCTATGAAAGTACGTTGAACCCTGTTTACATATCCGGAACCATGGCAGGTGTTGCAGGTTGTGAACTCCGAGCCTTTTTCTGCTCCGGTTCCTTTACATTCTTTGCAGGAAACATGTTTTGTTACCTTTATCTTTTTCTCAACTCCGGTTGCAATTTCCTGTAAGGTTAGTTTAAGCTTCACACGCAAGTTGGAACCCTTGTTTACACTTCTGCCTTGCTGAAAGCCTCCTCCTCCAAATCCAAATTCGCTAAATACATCTCCAAACCGGCTGAAAATATCGTCCATGTTTCCAAAGCCTTCTCCAAATCCTCCACCCATACCATCTGATGCGGCGCTACTTCCTACTCCCGAATGCCCATACCGGTCATACCTTGCTTTTTTATTGGCATCGCTAAGTACTTCGTAAGCTTCGGCAGCCTCCTTAAATCGTTCTTCCGATTCTTTATTTCCCGGGTTGCGGTCAGGGTGATGCTGCAAAGCTTTCTGTCGGTATGCTTTTTTTATCTCCTCAGCCGACGCGTTTTTGTCGACCCCGAGTATTTCATAAAAATCTCTCTTAGCCATTAAATTAGGTATTAGTTAGCAACCACTACTTTTGCGTGGCGTATCACTTTTCCGTTTAACAAATACCCTTTTTCAATTACTTCAGCAATTTTTCCTTTCATATCCTCAGATGTGGCGGGAATATTGGTGATAGCATCATGCAACTCAGGGTCAAATATTTCTCCTTTTGGCTCCATAGGCTGAACTCCTTTGGAGGTTAATATGTTTTTTGTTTTTTGTAGAATAAGGTCTAATCCTTCTTGCAGAGGCTTATGGTCCTTGGCATCTTTATGATGAGCAAGGGCTCTTTCCATATCATCGACAATGGGCAATATGCTTACTATGATTTCCTCCCCGCCGTACTTTATTAAATCGGCTTTTTCTTTCTGTGTCCTTCTGCGAAAATTCTCAAATTCAGCATAAAGGCGCAAATATTTCTCATTCAACTCCTTTACCAAAGATTCAAACTTAGCAACAATCTCCGGTGCTGTAAGACTTTCATTTCCTTCATTGGCTTGATTGGCAGCAGCTTCGTCTGTAATGTTTTCCTGGTTTTCAGGTTGTTCCTTTTCTTTCTTGCTCATAATATTTATATCTGTGGTGAGGAGTTCACAAATATATCTTCAAAAACCTTGCCAAAGGATGGCAAATGTAAATTATGGCAGAAATTTGGTATTTACTCTTCATTGAACAAGCTCAGTGCTCCGCCTTCAAAATCCAAAAGCCAGCGCTTGCGTTTTAGCCCTCCTCCATATCCGGTAAGGCTTCCATCTTCACCAATTACACGGTGACAAGGCACAACGATAGAGATGCGATTGGCTCCATTGGCAGTTCCTACAGCTCGTATAGCGCCCAAATTCCCAACTGCAATAGATTGCTGCTTATAAGATCGGGTTTCTCCATAGGGTATATCTAATAGTTTTTTCCAAACAAGGTTTTGAAATTCAGTTCCGGGGGTGACTAAAGGTAAATCAAAATTTTTCCGCTTCCCTTGAAAATATTCGTTTAGTTGTTTTTCAATGGATAGTAAGTGTTTATTTGTTCCAGTTTCTATGGTTGCACGAAGAAGTCTTTTCAGGTCTTTAAGTTCTGTCACAAACGCTCTCCTGTCGATAAATTCCAGCATGCAGATTCCTTCATTTGTGGCACAGGCTAACATTTTCCCCAGAGGTGTATCTAATATCTCAAAATGGATTACAGTAGCTCCATCCGTAAAAAATGTTTTATCATTAATCACTGATTGGGCTTCTTCTCTCAATTCACCAAAGGCATCTGCTTTTTTTACCGTGATCCCCATTTTATAGTGTATTTATCACCTCCAACAATTCATCCGTGCATTTTTCCAGTTCCTTAAGCTGTGAAAGATTTATACAGTAAGGGGGGATGAAGTATAGTATATTTCCCAATGGGCGGACAATAATTCCTTTTTTCAGAAAAAATGCAGAGACTTTTTTACCCAATTGATTCAGGTATGATGTTCCTTCGGGAGATTTTAATTCAAGAGCCAATATGGTTCCTTTGCTTCTGCTATCAATAATAGCAGGGTGGTTTTTATACTTCGTTTTCATCCTTTCGAAAAAAGTTGAAATGGCCTGAATCTTATCATGCATTTCTTGCTTTTCAAGTAGATCGAGGCTGGCGTTCGCTGCTGCACATGCGAGCGGATTGGCTGTGTAGGAATGACCATGATAAAAGGTTTTTGTTTTATCATCCAAAACAAATGCATCGTAAATAAATCCGGCGCAGGATGTTACTCCCATGGGCATAAATCCACCTGTAATGCCTTTGGAAAGGCAGATGATGTCAGGTTTTGTGTTTATATAATTTGTTGCCCAAAACTTACCTGTTCTTCCGAAACCAGTCATTACTTCATCTGCAATAGTAATACAATGATGGGCCTTGCATAATCTTAAAACTTTTTCCAATGCTTCTGCTTCATACATTACCATTCCTCCGGCGCCTTGCACCAGTGGCTCGAATATAAAGGCGCAAGCAGCATCATCTTTTAAGGCTTGTTCCAATTTTGTAAAAGTATTTTGCTCTTTACCCTTAAGTGGGACAGGTATTAGAATAACCTCAAATAAAAATGGGGCGAAAGGGATATTGAATACATTCCTTTCTGCTATTGACATAGAGCCGAAGGTGTCACCATGATATCCGTTTTCAAAAGCAATAATTTTTCGCTTGGGTTTGCCTGTATTGTAATGGTATTGAATAGCCATTTTTAAGGCAACTTCTATAGCGGTAGAGCCATTATCAGAGTAAAATATTTTAGATTGATTGGCGGGCAGATGGGAGAGGAGGCGCTCTGCCAACAGCACTGCCTGAGAATGCGTAAAATCTGAAAAGGCAACGTGTTCAAGGGTTTTAGCCTGTTTGTATATTTTTTCTGCAATATATGGATTAGCATGTCCATGCAGGTTTACCCACCAGGATGAAAACGCATCTATATATTTATTTCCATTTTCATCAAACAAATAAACGCCCTTTCCTTTTACAATATTCAAAGGATATGCAGCCTCCTTTTGATGCGTAAACGGATGCCACGTTACTCTTTTATCTCTTTCGGAAATAGATTTTTCCATACTGCAAAGCTACTATTCTAAGAGGAATATTCTTGGGAAATACTAAAATCCGTTATGTGGGAAATTCTTATTAATATTGTATATAGCATTGAATAATACCATGATGGGAAATTATAAGTTGGTTTTTTGTTTTAGATTTATTTTGTTAACGCTGTTATTACAAGCCATGGATATTGATCAACTTATAGCACAAAAGGAGAATCCCTCCTATATATTCAGGGCATATGAAGACGATGACTTTCTAAATGACCTTGGAAGAGGAACAGATAAAGCATATACCAGTGGGCTTCAGTTCACGCTTTTTTATAATAAGAACCATCCGTCTCATTTCTTTCTGGACCATATTATCCCCAAAGCCGGCGATAGTTCTGTAAATACCTATGGAGTTGGCTTGATGCAAATAATGTACACCCCAGATGATCTTACGGCTATTTATTATATACCGAATGATTATTCATACGCAGGTGCCGATGTCGTTAAATATTCCTTATACTCTTTTAATCCTAAAAAGAGTTTTGCTTTTCAAACTGAGATTGTTGCCGGCGTAATGGGCCCGGCTGCTCTCGCAGGGCAAGCGCAGCATTGGCTGCATAAAGCTATTAAGGATACAGCTGTTCCGGCCGGTTGGGGTAACCAATATAAAAATGATGGTTTATTTAATGTCAATTTTACAGTAGAAAACCAATTTTATACGAACCATAAATACTTAGAAATTATTGGTGATGCACAGATTTGCGCAGGAACCATGTTCGACGAAATTGAAATGGGGCCAACAATACGAATTGGCAAAATGGAACCCTATTTTAATGGATACATGAACCATTTTTCTACATCCTATTCTTCAACCGAAAAGGGATGGAATAAGGTGCAGCTATACTTTATTATAAAACCCGCCGTGCAATATGTGTTATATAGCTCCATGCTTCAGGGCGGCTTGTTTAGCCAACCTCCTACGGTTACTAAATTTATTTATGTAGACAATGTAAAGGAGCAAATTTATTTTGAAAAACCAAAACAATACATTGAAAATTATGTGGGCAATATAGCCTACGGCGCAGTTTTAGCATACAGGCATTGGAGCATCACTTTTACACAGACCTATTCCACATGCGTATTAAAAGGTATATATCCCTATATCTATGGGAATATAACTATTTATTACGGTTGGTGAAAAGTAGACCCTTAACATTTAGTTTAACTCATATTTATATCTTTGGCAAATGCGGCAGAGACATAAAGTTGGAATTATAATATTTTGTTTTCTCATCAGATGTGCTTACTGTTACGGGCAGGTGGGAAATACACAGGATACACTCAAACTACCATTTGCTATTGCAAAAGAGAAGCGCTTATCGGATGAGGATCTGAAAGAAAAAAAGGAAGGTATATATGTTACCGCGGAGCCTGATTTAAGCTCGGACCCGGAGACCGGCTTTGGCGCCGGAATAGAAGGGCAGTTTTTTATTGATGGTAAACGTACCGACCCGTTTTTTGCATATACTCCTTATCGTGCTGAAATAGATATTTCTGTTTTTTATACTACCAAAAGTGAAAAGGAACTGGAGTTTGTGTGGGATATTCCTTATATATTCAATAGCCAATGGAGATTTAGGGGCCGGGGTGATTTTGAAATAGATCCTGACTATTTATTTTTTGGAACTACGGAAAAAACATTGAAGCCATTGAGTTATTATCCCGGCAATGATTCCACAAAGTCACCTGTTCATAATGCCTCTTTTAATGATTATACGAATAATCAGTTAGGGAGTGTTGCTAATTACAATACCTATCAGCAGCAGGAGGAATCGGTAGATATGAGTATTGAGCACTCCTGGTTTCAGGGCAAGCTTAGGACTTTGCTGGGCTATGAGATTGCTGACTATGTATCAACTACTCCCTTAAATAATAATTCACTGCTTCATGAGGAAGCTGAGCAAGGTCTCATAACAGGCTACGGAACAAGCCGAACAGGGCTTTTGCAAGTGGGAGCGATTTACGATACCCGTGATTTGGAAGCAGATCCTTCGGGGGGGGCTGTGATAGAAATTACCAATGAATACTCTAATCCGGCACTGGGATCTCAATTTACATATAACCGTACCTTTTTTCATTTTAACTATTATCATTTGTTGTTTCCGGATGTTTTTAAGAAATTTGTTTTTGCTGCGCGCATAGGTGTTGGCTATACTTCGGGGGATGCTCCTTTTTATGAATACCTTGACCAATGGACCTCAGAAGGTGATATTGATGGGTTAGGCGGGCCGCAATCTTTACGCGGATATTCTCAGAGCAGATTTGTTGCACCTGCCATGTCGCTTGCCAATATTGAGTTGCGTTATCGTTTTTGGCAGGTAGATTTTCTGGAACAGCATTTGGGTTTTTATCTCATTCCTTTTTTTGATGCCGGAGGAATAGGGAATACGTTGAACCGGGTTGGCAATTTTCAAAACTTGCGTTTCTCCGAAGGGCCTGGTGCTCAAATAGCCTGGAATGAAGACACGATACTCCGCTTTGATTTCGGGATGTCTCCCGAAGGCAATCAATTCTATTTTGGAATAGGACAGATTTTTTAAGAGTACTATTTCTGCTCTAGTTTTTTAAGGTCTCATCCAGCCATTTATAAAACTCATGCTGCCAGAGTAAGTCGTCTTGTGGCGTTAATACCCAATGGCCTTCATCTTCAAAGTAGAGGAATTTGCTCTTAATGCCACGTATCTGTGCAGCCTGAAAGGCTTCCATCCCTTGTTCTACCGGTACACGAAAATCTTGTTGTCCATGAATAACAAGGATAGGGGTATTCCATTTATCAACCATATTTTTCGGGTTGAATTTTTGGTAATCTACCGGAGCCGGATTACTCCAATAAGGCCCGCCCATTTCCCAATTATTAAACCACAGTTCTTCGGTGGTTCCATACATGCTTTCAAGATCAAAAACTCCGTCGTGCGAAATAAATGTCTTAAATCTTCCATTATGTATTCCTGCTAAAAAGTAAATGGAATAACCACCGTAACTGGCACCCACAGCACCTCTGCGGCTTACATCTACAAATGGTAATTTAGAAATGGAATCGATAGCGGACAGGTAGTCACGCATAGGTTGTCCGCCCCAGTCGCGGCTTATGGATGCATTCCATTCAACACCAAAACCCGGCATGCCTCTTCTGCAAGGAGCTACTACAATATAGCCATTGGCAGCCATTAGTTGAAAATTCCAGCGGAAGGAATAAAACTGAGAAACAGTTGATTGTGGTCCTCCCTGGCAATAAAGCAGGGTAGGGTACTTTTTAGCGGAGTCAAAATCGGGAGGATATATAACCCAAACGAGTTCTTTTTTACTATCCGTAGTTTTTACCCAGCGCTTCTCAATCTTACCCATGTGAATTTTATCGTAAGCTGCTTTATTCGTAAAAGTGAGTTGGGTAAATGCCCCGGTTTTCAAATCTACTTTATAAATTTCTGCTGCATGATTCATATCGGTGCGGGTAACAACCATATAGTTTCCCGATATTCCCAGCATGGAAGTAACATCATGATCTCCTGTGGTAACTTGCCTGAAATGTCTGGCCGGGATAGTTTTCATACCTATGTCCGGTACGTTCACTTCAAAAAGCTGGTCGGTTCCATAGGCATTTTCCAAGAAGTAAATATACTTACCGTCTTTGCTCCATTTAATAGAACTGGCAGATTCATCCCAACTGTCCGTTAAATCAAATTTAGTGTTCAGTTTAAAATCATATACCATAATCCGGTTTTTGTCGGCTTCGTATCCGTCGCGCGCCATGCTGAGCCATGCTATTTTGCTACCATCGGGTGAAAACACCGGATAGGTATCATACCCCGCATTGTCTTTTGTAAAGTCTGTTGTTTTCCGGGTGGCAATATCATAAAAGTAGATGTCGGTATTGGTGCTGACCGCATAGTCTTTGCCTACTTTCTTTTTAGTAACATATACTATGGTTTTACTGTCGGGGCTCCAGGCTACATCTTCAGCACCACCTTCAGGCTGTTGGGGGCAATAATAGCGCTCATCTTCCATAATATCTCTGGCTTTACTCATATCAATCCTCCCTGCCGAATAAGGTGCGTAAAAAACATGCCCATAGGTTCCATCTTCCCAAAAATTCCAATGTCGGTACATCAAGTCATTAATAATGCGGGCATTGGCTTTTGGGAGGTTAGGATAAAGGTCTTTTGTTGTTTCATCCAGCTTTACATTTTTGGTAAATAGTACCCAATTCCCGTCCGGAGAATACTTTACATTATCAATATCAATAGAGTCGTGTGTAACTTGCATTACGGCGCTCCCATCAGAATGGGCTTCAAACCAATTACCCAGGCAAACATATCCCATTTCTCCACTTGTAGAAAATTGAACATTATATTCGGTTCCAATGGTAGTTGTTATTTGTTTAGGATCGCCTCCGGCAACCGGAACTGAATATAAATCACCATCCCCTTTATTAGCCTTTATATCATAGTATTTAATACTGTAAATAACGTTTTTGCCATCCGGTGTAATAGTTTCACCGCTTACCCGCCCAAGTTGCCAAAGCAATTCAGGTGTCATCACATTTTGAGCATTACAAAAAGTGGAAAGTGAAAAACATATACCGATGGTTATCGGGACTAAAAGAGTGAGGAGATTTTTTTTCATAGCTGTTTTTTGAGATGGCTAAGATATGGAAATGTTATATATCCCTTAAAGTTCTCTTTTCTTACATTTGTATTTATTATGTTAGATGCCTTTCAAAAAGACCTGTTTGCATTAGAACCCTATCCCGCTGGTAAAAAGTTCTTACTTGCAGTAAGCGGCGGGCTTGATTCTGTTGTTATGGCAGAATTATTCAGCCTTGCAGGATATAAGTTCAGTATAGCCCATTGCAATTTTCAGTTAAGGGGAAAGGAATCTGATGACGATGAAGATTTTGTAAAGAAGATTGCTGCCCAATCAAAAGTGCTTTACTTTTCTATACGATTCGATACGCACAAATTTTGCGTCGAAAATAAAGTATCGTTACAAATGGCGGCCAGGCAATTGAGATACGAATGGCTGGAAGAAACAAGGCAAAACTATAAGCTGGATTATATTGTTACGGCACATCATGCCGATGATGCCATAGAAACGTTTTTTATTAATCTATTAAGAGGAACGGGGATATCGGGGTTGCATGGTATTAAAGCAAGGCATGAAAATAGTATTCGTCCCTTGTTAAATTTTTACCGGAAAGAGATAGAAACTTTTGCGGGGAAAAATAAGCTAAAATGGAGAGAAGACAGTAGTAATGATACCGATAAGTATGAGCGGAATAAAATACGTCACCACTTGTTGCCTGCCCTGCAGCAAATAAATCCGGGCGCAAAAGAATCTATTGCAGCAACCATTGAAAATCTTGGAAGGACAGAAATACTTTTAAATGATTCTATTGAAAAGGCTACCCGAAAATATATCAGAATAGAGGGGGAGCGGATACTTATTCATTTTGATTTTTTTAAGGAACTTAATCCTGGCGTTGAGTACTTATATGAAACAATTAAAAAAATGGGATTCAACTACGAACAATGCCGTCAAATAGTGGAAAGTACCGGGGGGCAATCTGGAAAAATGTTTTTGTCAGATACTCACAGCATTGTGACAGACCGCAAGAACCTCATTATCCAACCCCAAATACCGTATGATGAGGATAATACTTTTGAAGTAGGAGTAGAAATGAAAAAGCTTTTTACAAAAAAAAATACCTATATATTCAAGACCATTGAAAATGCAGAAGGCTTTAAAATTCCAACGGAATCGGAGAACGCTGCTCTTGATTTTGATAAACTATGCTTTCCATTAAAAATACGGAAATGGGAAAAAGGGGATAAATTTTACCCTCTGGGAATGAAAAGATCTAAAAAAATAAGTGATTTTCTAATTGACAATAAGGTACCGATTCCCGATAAAAAACATATTTATGTCCTGGTATCCGGTGATGTTATTGCCTGGTTAATAGGCTATAGGCTTGATGAAAGATTTAAAGTGACAAGAGGGACAAAAAAACTATATCTTTGTACGTCTCAAAAAGCACCTGCCTCATGAATAAAGTTATTAATCCTATGTTAGTGGATAAAGAAATCATTGGGAATCTGCATTTCCCAAATGAGGAAGTTTTGGTTTCAGCCGAGTTAAGACAAGAAAGGGAATACGAACTTCAGCGTGCCAGTTCATTGGGTACTGATAAGGTTAAAATAAAAATTGTTTTTGAAGATACGGAAGGATTAAGGCAAGTTGAAACAACTGTTTGGGCCGTTACTAAAGACAGGGTAGTGCTTAAACATGGTGCCACTATTCCTATTAACCGAATACACGAAATTAAGATATAAGGCATGAGTAGGTTTTTCAGGAGAGGTTTCTTTGGAGTTTTTTTGTTTTTAGTGTGTTCAGCCGGAGCTCAGATATACAATCCCCTGACTTGGAAGTTTTCGCAAAAGCAAATCAGTGATTCCGAATATTTACTTACGCTTCATGTTGATATTCAGAAGGGTTGGCATACCTTTTCACAACATACGGATAGTAATGGGCCTGTTCCAATGTCTTTTACCTATAGCCTTGCTCCTGATTGCAGGCTGGAAGGTAAAACGGATGAAGGGACTTGTATTACAAAGTTTGATTCAACTTTTAAGTTAACAGTAAAATACTTTATAAATGAGGCCGATTTCACCCAAAAAATTGTCGTACATAGTCCTAATAGTTTTATATTAAAGGGTAGTGTTTTTTGCCAAGTTTGTAATGAAAGCATGTGCTTGCCTCCTAAGTCATTTGATTTTACAATAACCATACCAGCTACCACTTCCGATGCTGGTGGCTCAGGATATTTGTGGATATTCTTACTCGGGTTTCTTGGTGGGCTTACGGCCCTTATTACACCTTGTGTTTTCCCTATGATACCACTTACCGTTAGTTTTTTTACAAAAAGGGCATCAGCAAATAAAAAAGTATCTACGGGACCCTATTTGTATGCATTCAGTATCATATTAATATATGTTGTTTTAGGTGGATTGATAACAGCTATTGCCGGTCCATCCGGGCTATATGTTATTGCGAGCAATGGATGGGTTAATCTTGTTTTCTTTATCATCTTTTTGGTTTTTGGTTTCTCATTTTTGGGAGCTTTTGAAATTGCACTTCCCAGTTCATGGGTAAATAAAACGGACAGCGCATCTGAAAAAGGCGGCCTTTTAGGCATTTTCTTTATGGCTTTGACTTTATGTATTGTATCCTTTTCCTGCACCGGCCCAATTTTGGGCTCACTGCTTGCAGGTGTTTCCCAAAGCGGGGGGTATTGGAGCCTCATTGTAGGAATGTTTGGTTTTTCTACTGCCATGGCACTACCCTTTGCCATATTTGCGGCGGTTCCTAATTTGCTTGCCAAAATGCCTAAGTCAGGCGGATGGCTTAATAGCGTGAAGGTTGTGTTAGGGTTACTCGAAATAGCTTTTTCACTTAAATTTCTTTCAAATGCCGATCTTGTAGGGTTGCATATAAAGTGGATGCATTTTCATATAAATGGCCCTATTGGAATACTTCCACGCAATATATTTATTGCTATTTGGATTGTGATATTTGCCCTGACCGGGTTTTATCTTTTGGGGAAATTAAAATTCCATCATGATTCAGAGGTTAAGCACCTAAGTGTTACACGATTTGTTTTTGCCATATTTGCTTTTTCATTTTCATTATATCTTATCCCCGGCTTGTTTGGCGCTCCGCTTAAAATTCTAAGCGGATTTCCTCCTCCCTTATCATCTTATAATAATGAAGGTTGGGTTTTATCTTCACCGTCTTCTACTAATTGCCCAAGCGCAGAGAATGGAAGTAAAACAGATGCTAATGCAAAACCAAAGACAGTTTCTCAACACGGCTGTCCGGATAATCTTAATTGCTACCACGATTATGATGAGGCTGTTGCTGCTGCGAAGCAAGCCAATAAACCAGTTATGATTGACTTTACAGGTAACACCTGTGTCAATTGCCGCAAAATGGAAGAAAATGTATGGTCAGACCCGGCCATATTCAAGATTATTAATGATGAATATATATTGGTCTCCCTATATGTGGACGACCAAAATGAATTGCCGGAGGACAAAAAAAGCGTTTCTAAATTCGACGGTTCAAAAATTGATACCTATGGAGACAAGTGGACCGATATGGAAACCAACCTTTATAAAAGCAATACCCAACCCCTTTATGTACTTGTAGATGCTGAGGGTAATATTCTTACACCGCAACGCGGCTATACCCCTGATGTAGAACAATACAAAGGATTTTTAGAAGCCGGAGTAACTAATTATAAAGCTAAATCCTCCGGCAGTTCGAATTCTGTTTTCAAATCGAATCCGTCCATTAGCGTTCATTAATTTTCCTGAAAGTGCAGATTAAGCTCATAATCCGTAAGCTATGGGAGGAAAAGCCACTTGCTCTCATTCTATTCTTAGGAATATTTTTCCGTTTGCTGGCTGTTATTTTCTCTAAAGGTTTTGTTGTTTTCGATGATGAATTTCTTGTTCTCGACCCTGCACAGTCGTGGGTTTGCGGGCATGATTATAATTACTGGATATCAGCTAAAGGCGGTGTTACCAATGCACCGGATGGCCCCAGTATTTTTTACCCGGGACTTCACTATCTGCTTTTTTATTGCCTGAAATGGATAGGCATGAGCAACCCCCAAAGCAAGATGTATATTGTTCGTGCTTTACACGCATTATGGTCACTCATAACGATTGTAACGGGTTATAAAATTACGGAACATTTTGCCGGTAAAAAGGTGGCAAGGCAGGCAGGGATGATGCTTTCCATCTTGTGGCTTTTTCCTATGCTGAGCGTGCATAATATGGTAGAAATGGTCTGTATCCCTCCATTAATGCTTGCCACTTGGTTTATGGTTGACCCTACAAGGGATGGAAAAGCAACTGCCTTTTTATGGATTGGCTTTTTCTGCGGGCTTGCATTTAACATACGCTTTCAAACCTTGCTTTTCTCAGGTGGAATTGGGCTGCTTGTTTTATGGAGTAAAAAATGGAAGAATTTTATATTTTTCAGTATTGCATTTTTGTTAACCGTTTTTGCAATCCAGGGGATAGCTGACTGGTGTATATGGGGGCGGCCATTTAGCGAGTTCAGGGAATATATTCACTACAATCTCACCAATTCAGGCAACTATCCTACCGGAGGAGTGCTTAAGTATTTTGCAGTTATTGGAGGAATGCTAATACCTCCCATAGGAATTTTCATGCTGGTCGGGTTTTTTAGTTCATGGAAAAAATACGCAGTGCTTTTTCTACCTGCATTTATATTTTTTGCATTTCATTCCATTTTTCCGAATAAACAGGAAAGGTTCATACTTCCGGTTCTTCCATTTTTTATAGTGCTTGGGTGTATTGGTTGGTACGGGTATGCCGGCAAATCTGCCTGGTGGCAAAAGCATACTAAGCTTTTAAAAGGGTGCTGGGTATTTTTCTGGGTACTCAATTGCATTGCCTTGCCTGTTGTTTCTACCATGTATTCCAAAGAGAGCAGGGTAGAAAGCATGTATTATCTCTATCATCAGAAAGATTTGAAAAACTATATGGTGGAAGAAAGTTATACTGACAGGGTTTCCCAGACTCCGTTTTTTTATGCCGACAGGTGGGATTTTCATCCGGTGGAGATAGATAATAAGAAAACACTGGTGCAGGCTTATGCGGAACACAGATACGATAGCAACCCATTATTTCATCCTAATTATGTGCTCTTTTTCGGAGCCACAAAAATTGATGAGCGGATTGCTGCATTTAAAAAAGTGTTCCCTACAACCACCTATCAAGCTACTATTGAACCCAGTTTTATTGACAGGTTAATATGTAAAATAAACCCTGTTAATAAAAATGAAACGGTATATATATATAAGTTTGATGATAAGGTAGTGAACCTTCCGGATTCGGTGACAAAGAAATAATTAGTCTTTTCCCATTGTCAGTGGCTTTATTTTTGGCCGTACTGAAGCTGCCCTTTTTATTGCCTGTTCTCCAAAGCGTTTTCTAATCTTGTCCATTGCCTGGTACAGGTTGAGCATTTCTTCGGTATCGTCGAATAAATCTATTTGGTTAAGTCCTGAAACAAGGTCGCTAAATCGTATACCTATTAAACGAATCAACGGTTTTCCGGAATAATTTTTTTTAAATAACTCCATCACCTTTTTTAATAGTATATGGTCGGACGCTGTGTAAGGTATATGTGTTTGGAATGTATGTGTATCAAAATCGGTGTAACGTAGTTTAAGCGTAACACAGGCCGAGACTTTTTTTATTTTACGGAGTGAAAAGGCCAGCTCATCTACCATTCCGATCAATACATTTTTTAGTTTTTCGGGATCTGATGTATCTTTATTGAAGGTGGTTTCGGTGCTTATGCTTTTTTGTTCGCGAAATGGAACTACCGGAGCGTTATTAATACCATTGGCTTTTCTCCAAAGGGATTCCCCGTTTTCGCCCAAGGCTTTGTACATCGCTTCCTGTGGCATTTTCTGAATGGATTCTATTTTTTCTATACCCATATTACTTAGAACCACATATGTTTTGGCTCCTATGCCCGGTATTTTACGAATAGACAAAGGAGCTAAAAAAGCTTTTTCACTTCCCGGTTCAATATATTTTTCTCCGTTTGGCTTGGCTTCATTAGTCGCCATTTTAGAAACGGTTTTATTTACAGACAATCCGAAAGAGATAGGCAGTCCCGTTTCTTTTATAATGGTTTGCCGTAATTCTTTTGTCCATAAAAAAGTGTTCTTGATGAACCTGTCCATGCCTGTTACATCAATATAATGTTCATCAATGGACGCTTTCTCGACCAGCGGGGCACGCTCTTCAATAATGTGAGTTACCCTACGGGAATATTCGGAATATAAATCCATATCACCCTTTACGAATATGGCATGGGGGCAAAGTTTTTTGGCTAATTTGCCGGGCATGGCTGAATGAATGCCAAATTTTCGGGCTTCATAACTGCAGGAAGCAACTACGCCTCTGTCTGACGAACCGCCAATAATTACAGGCTTTCCCAATAAAGATTTATCCCTCAGGCATTCTACTGAGACAAAAAAAGAGTCTAAATCGAAATGGGCTATGCGGCGGTCCATAAATAGAGATAAGCTATGAGATATAAATTACAAGTGTAAAGGCTTAGTTCTTTACACAAAGTTAGGTAAATAAATGGAAAGATGTACTTAGTCTAATGCCAATACATTTTTTCGGAAGAAACGGAAAGCGAGCAGGGTTAGTACAACACCTATTAGCAGCAGTACGCCTACTTTCTCCAGAAATATTCCGCCGATAGGGAGTTGCCTGTATAGCACATCATAAAATCCTTGTATGGACCAATAATTTATAGATACTACGCTAAGATTCTGCATCCATTGGGGCATCATAAATGTAGGAACCATGCTGCCGCCGATTACAGACATGGAAAGAATAGTAAGCGTGCTCAGACTTTGCAACTGCGTTCTTGACCTTGCCATAGTAGCGAGGAATACTCCAAACCCCGAACAGGCAAAAGCGGTGGCTAGTATAATGATGATAAGAGGAAGTACTTTGTCCAGTATTTGCAAGTGAAAGACAAACGAAGCAAATACAAACATAACCGCAAGCTGGAACATGGCAACTATAATGGAACATGCCATTTTGCCCAATAAAATTTCGGCCGGGCGAACCGGGGAATATAATAATCTTTTTAGGGTGCCCTGTTCTTTTTCATCCAGTAAGCCACCGCCCATTCCCGTTAGTGAAAACAAGAGCATCATTACCGCAGTACCGGCAACAGCCTGTACAAGCCCTAAGTTACCTGTTTTTGCACTTACTACGGAAATGGTATTAAGTTTCATGGTGCTTTGTATATCACTCACACCTCCAGGACCACTACCGGAACTGTTTTTTGAACCGCTTCCACTACTAAAATTTTCATTGATTTTTGCATACACAAACTTCTTCGTGGAACTATCCATGCCCGGAAACTGTTTATCAATATTCTTTACAATGCCGTTTTTTGTCATTATTTTACCTACACCACCATATAAAGCTCTGCCTAAAAGTGATTGGATTATCCCCATTTCCTGTGTCTGTGCTGCATCATAGTGAAGGTCCCATGGCAAGGATTTTGAGGTATTAACAGAATCCGAAAAACCTTTTTTGAAAACCAGCATTGCTGCTCTTTTGCCTCTGGTAACTAAATCCATGCCGCTATCATAACTAATGAGTGTAACATCAATCATCTTAACAGAGTCAATATCATTAATGGTTTGTCTGGTAATGTTTGTATTGTCCTGGTCGCAAACAAGCAACGGTATTTTTTGTACATCGTCATTTCCTCCTCCTCCAAATGCAAGCGCAAATACGGAAATCAATATAGTGGGCAAGAGAAACGTGAGCATTACTGCGCGCTTGTCTTTGAGGAAGCTTAACAGTTCTTTTTTCAGTATTTTAAACATTAGTCTCTGAGTTGTTTTCCGGTCAGTTTGAGAAATACATTTTCCAAATTTGCTTTTTGAATATCAATATGGTGGACTTCGTATCCTGCATCGGAGCATGTAATAACGCATCTGGTTAAATCTTTTTTCGAATCATTCGATTCTATGTAAGTGCTATGATCCGTAACTTTTACCTGTAAATTTAACTTGGAAGATAAAAAAGATTGGTCCGGTGTTTGGCCGCATTCCATTACTATCACATCCTTTATTTCGCTTTTTTGTTTCAGTTCATCTAATGTTCCCTGGGCCACAATTATGCCGCTGTCAATAATCCCTATACGATTGCAGAGCCTTTCCGCTTCTTCCATATAGTGGGTAGTATAAATAATGGTCATGCCATTTTTATTAAGCTGCTCAATCAATTCAAAAATCATATTCCGGCTTTGGGGGTCAACACCAACAGTAGGCTCATCAAGCAATAGTATTTTAGGCGAGTGAAGCAGTGCACAAGCAAGGTTAATGCGGCGTTTCATCCCTCCTGAATAGGCTTTTACCTTTTCATCTTTGCGGTCCGAAAGTCCAACCATCTTAAGGAGTTCTTCTGCTTTTTTGTGAAGGTCATTTTTTGCAATGGTATGCAAGCCTCCCCAAAACATCATATTTTCCCAAGCCGTTAAATTAGCATAAAGTGCAATTTCCTGAGGAACTACACCTAATATTTTCTTTACCTCTTCCCTGGCGTTTTTTATATCTAGCCCGTTGATGGTGATTTCTCCCGAATCCGGAGGGAACAAGGTGCTGAGCATATTGATAGTAGTGCTTTTTCCTGCTCCGTTAGGGCCAAGCAAGCCATAACATTCGCCATCTTTAATAGAAAAACTGATGCCTTTAACAGCATGTGTATCTCCATAACTTTTTCGTATATTTTTTACCTCAATCATTATTGTTCAAAAATAACATTTTCTCCTTTAATGATAATATCTCCTTTAATGCGAAGAAATACATTGGTCAGTGTAAACACATCATTACAGCAATAACGAACTATTTTATCTAATTCTTTTTTCTGCCAGTAGAATGTTCCAACCATACTGCCGTCCATATCTGTTTTAGGGCTTGGAAGTCCCAGTATGTAAGCCAAAAGGTTAAGTGAGGTAAATGCTTTATAATCTCCAAATTTCCATAATTCCAACGTATCAATTAACTGAACCTCCCATGGTTTCTTGCCTGAATTATCCAATAGAGCCGGAATTTTAAGCCTGTTAATGATCATTCTGCGGGCAATATACGGATAGTCAAATTCTTTGCCATTATGTGCGCATAACTGCACAGGGCGATTTCCAAAAGGTTTGTGATTTTCGAGGAAATGGGTAAAAGCTTTTAGTAAACTTACTTCATCGTCACCTGCAAAGCTTTGTACATACAGGTTATCCTTTTTTATATACCCGATAACAATGCAAATTATTTTACCAAACTCTGCATAAAGTCCTCCTCTGCCAAAAGATTCAGGTATGGTTTCATTTTCCTTTAAAAGTTTTTGACGGGTTATTTTTTCTTCCCAAAGGTGCTGCAATGGTTCAGGAAGATCACCGAAATCAGCATATTGAGGAACAGTTTCAATATCAAGGAAAACAATATTTTCCTTTTCCATGGGTGTCAACAGCATAGTTAGAAGTTTTAATGTTTTTTATTTTAGTTTTTGGAGAACATTTGTCAAACTGCTTTTTTCATTTTCCCAGCATAGAATTTCTTTTGCCTTAGCTGCATTGGCTTTCCATACATGCCATCTTTCTTTATTTTCCAACATGTATTTTATTTTGGAGGCTATTTCTTCCGGCTTGTGTGATTCTATACAAACACCAACTCCATATTCATCTATAATTCTTTTTACTTCTACTAATGGTGAAGCAAGGACCGGAATATCCGCTTGTATGTAATCGAATAATTTATTGGGCAAACTGTAGCGATAATTGATGTTAGTGTCTTTATCTATGCTAAGTCCTATATCTGCATGAATGGTGTATTGCATCAGTTCTTCGAAAGGAAGTTTAGCTATAAATCGAACTTTTTCGGTAAGCTTTAATTCTACAGATATTTTTTTCAAACTTTCAACGGCATCACCTCCGCCAATAATTAAAAGCAAACAATTGTCCGTATACTTCATAGCTTCTATAGCTTCTTCAGCGCCTCGATTTATATTTATTCCTGCGCCCTGTAATAAAACAATGTTTACATCTGCAGGTAATCCCATTGATTCACGTGTAGCTTTTGCAGGAAAAATCTTTTTTAGGGGTAGGTTTCGCATAACCTGAACATCAGTACCAAATTCATCTTTATATAGTTTGGCGATAGAGTCATTGACGGTAAACATAAATTTTAAGCGTGGTATAATTAATTTTTCTAACCCTTTCCAAATCTTTCTTTTTACTGGGGTTTCGGCTAATTCCGGCACACCCGTAAAGTACTCATGGCTATCATAAATAATAGGTACGCCTTTTATTTTCGATAGAATATAAGTTGGTAATAGCGTATCCAAATCATTAGAGAAAAGTAAATCTGCTTTATGGAACAACAAGAAAAATAGGAGGCGTATTTGAAATTCAATATAGAATGGAACTCCTTTGCTGAAAAGCAATTTCATCCTATAACACGTATATGAACGTGGAGGAATAGGAAGGCTATTTTTAAGGATTCTTCCGACAAGCAGAACATCATAACCGTATTCGGTAAGTGTGAGGCATGTTCTGTTAACACGCTGGTCGGTCACCAAATCGTTTATGACAGATACTATGGCTTTCTTCCCCATAGTTAGTAGTTTTTAGCTTCCGGCTATTAGCCGTTTTACAATTTCATCGGTGCTTATTCCTTCCGCTTCGGCTTTATAGTTTCGTACAATGCGGTGGCGAAGAACAGGAGCTGCAATTGCTTTCACATCTTCAATATCTGGAGAGTATTTACCATGTAAAGCGGCGTGGCATTTGGCTCCTATCACCAGGAACTGCGAAGCCCTTGGGCCCGCTCCCCAAACAATATATTCCTTGGCCAGCGATGTTGCCTGAGGGTCGTCGGGCCTGGTTTTAGCAACCAGTTTTACAGCGAATTCAAGTACATTATCGGCAATGGGTATTTTCCTGACCAGCTTTTGGAAATAAAGTATTTCCTCCGCATTTAGTATTTTATTAAGAGTTACATCCTTATCAAATGTAGTGCTTTTCACAATTTCTAATTCTTCAGCATAGGTCGGATAATCTACCCAGATGTTGAACATGAACCTGTCTAACTGAGCTTCCGGCAAGGGGTAGGTTCCTTCCTGTTCAATAGGGTTTTGGGTAGCAAGTACAAAAAATGGATTACCGATTTCATAACGCTTTCCGCCTACGGTCACTGCTCTTTCCTGCATGGCTTCCAATAAAGCTGATTGGGTTTTGGGAGGGGTGCGGTTTATTTCATCCGCCAGAATAATGTTCGCAAACAAAGGGCCTTTTATAAATCGGAAGCTGCGGTTTTCATCAAGAATATCGGTTCCTAAAATATCGGAAGGCATTAAATCGGGAGTAAATTGAATGCGGTTATAGGCTAAGCCAAGAGTCTGGGAAATAGTATTAACTAACAGTGTTTTGGCGAGTCCGGGTACTCCAATCAGCAAACAATGCCCTCTTCCGAATATGGAAATGAGGACGTCTTCCAATATTTTTTCCTGACCTACTATTACTTTGCTTATTTCTTTGCTGAGCTCTCTATACTTTGCTCCAAAAGCATCAACAGCTTCAACATCTGACTGATAATTCATAAAGAAATCGATTTATACCGTATTAAAGTGTACAAAAATAGCAACATAATTCTAACATTAACTTAATGAGGGAATAATAAACTAGCAGGGTAAAAGATATCAGGTGCTGTTTTACCTGGCAAAAGAACTGTCCTCCTCCTCCAGATCGGCAGAAAAATCAGCCATTATACCTTGGTCAGGATCAGATTCAATGCTTACTTTTTTGAGCGATATTTTAGTGAGATTAAGTAATAAAACCGCTCCTCCGTATTTAACCGGAAATTGCTTCTTGGCTTGGTTGGTTATGGCATCTAAGCTGGGCCGGAAGGAATACCAGGCATTTTTCTGTATTTTTTCTTCGATTTCTTTTTCAAATATAGCCGATGTTAGGTTAAGCAGTAAATCTCCCGACGATTGTTCCAGGGCTACATGCCGAAAATAAAGGGTATCATTCTGCACTTCAGGAACAGCCGTTACCGTTATATTTTCAGATATACCGGGGCTCAAAAATAGGATATGGGTATTTCCGGCCAAATGCATTTTTATGGAAATAAGGTTACCATTCACACCAATTATAGGGTTTTCCAGATACAGGTCTTTAAATCTTTTGTCGCAATCAGTCTGGTTGTTGCAGACATAATATTTGCCATATCCCGGATCAAAAAGTTGCTGGACTATTTGCTTCTGAAGTTCCAAAATGGGAATAAATACCGGCAGGTCAATTTTTTGTGTGGGTTTGCCGGGTAAGCTCGGGGTAGTTGATACGATAGTAGGCTTAGGTTGGTCTTTCATCTCAACCTTAGTTGTGTTTTTATGACTCTTGCAGCCGAAAAATATTGTTGATACTATCGCTAAGATTAGAATGCCCTGTTTCATTTATCTTTACAATGAACTACAAATTAAAGGTATTTTTTACTAATATTCGTCCTTTTATAAGGTATAAGATAAAGATGCAAATCAATTTATATTTATTTAACAATAGATAACCTTTGAATATTGTATCTTTGTACCAAGAATCAAATCTTTATTAAACTATGGAAAATCAAAATTTTAATTTTAAGGAACCGGTCGAAATTCAGAGTATAAGTTCAGAATTGATGTCCAAAACATTTACAGCGAAAGTATTTTCGTGGATGTTTGTCGGGCTTGGAATTACCGGGCTTATGTCTTATCTTTTTGCTACAACACCAAGCCTTCTCAGTTTGCTCTATATTACTACCGATGGCGTAATCACCGCAATGAGCCCCTTAGGGTGGATTGCTATGCTTGCTCCGCTCGGGCTTGTGCTTTTATTAGGGGCCGGAATGAATAAGCTTTCCTATCCTGCTATGGTAGGCGTATTTATTGTGTTTGCAGCTTTAATGGGAATGAGCCTCAGTTCCATTTTCCTCAGATATACCTCAGGCGCTATTTTCAGTGTGTTTCTTATTACTGCTGGAATGTTTGCTGTAATGGCTTTTGTGGGATATACTACCCATACAGATCTTACCAAATTTGGCTCCCTTATGCTTATGTTACTGGTAGGTATTATAATTGCTTCACTGGTAAACTTGTTTATGCACAGTGAATCATTTAGCTATATGATCAGTTTCTTATGTGTAGCGGTATTTACCGGACTTATTGCCTATGATGTTCAAAAGATAAAAAGAATTGGTGCGCAAATAAATGCCGATGGTTCAACTACCGGAAAAATGGCCATTTGGGCAGCCCTCAGTATTTATCTTGATTTTGTTAACCTGTTCCTTGCCTTATTAAGAGTATTCGGTAACAGACGCTAAAAGCAATAATCTTACTTATTAAAAGGGTGCTTGATATAATCGGCACCCTTTTTATTTGTAATTATAATGCCTTAAATAGAATCCCAATGCTGAAATAGTCTTAATTTTGCAGCCCTTTAAAAAATAATGAAGACCGCCGAACTCAAAGAAAAAATAGATTTAAAGAAAATAATAGTGATTAAGGGTGCACGCATGCACAACCTTAAAAACATTGACTTATCTATTCCCCGTAATAAACTAACCGTTATTACAGGTGTTTCGGGTTCCGGCAAATCGTCCCTGGCATTCGATACGCTTTATGCCGAAGGGCAAAGGAGGTATGTGGAATCTCTTTCCGCGTATGCTCGCCAATTTCTTGGTAAAATTAATAAACCTGATGTGGATTTCATAAGCGGTATTTCTCCTGCCATTGCTATCGAGCAGAAGGTTGTTACACGCACATCGCGGTCCACTGTGGGAACATCATCGGAAGTATATGATTACTTAAAACTACTTTATGCACGCATTGGTGTAACGTATTCTCCTGTCTCAGGCAAACAAGTAAAACGAGAGACTGTTAGCGATGTGGTGAATTATATTTTTTCTTTAAAGACAGGTGCAATGGCCATGATTTTAGCTCCCTTCAATTTAAAGGAAGGAAGAAATATCAATGAGCAGTTGAACCTTCTTTTGCAGCAAGGCTTTTCTCGTATTGTAATGGGAGATGCCATTTTGCAGGTTGCTGAAATCCTGGAAGGGAAGAATAAAAAAATGGTTCCCGAAGATTTGAAGATACTCATAGACCGTGTTGAAATAGGACAAGAAGAGGAAGAAGATTTAAAGATGCGTGTTGCCGACTCGGTGCAGACTGCCTTTTACGAAGGGAATAGCATTTGCGAAGTATCTGTTATGGAGGGGAAGAAAAAATCGCACAAAAAATTCTCAGATAGATTTGAAGCAGACGGAATAAAGTTTGAAGAACCATCGGTACACTTTTTCAGTTTTAATAATCCTGTTGGAGCCTGCAAACGCTGCGATGGATTTGGCAGCGTTATAGATATTGACGAAGATTTAGTGGTGCCCGATAAAAGTCTTTCACTTTACGAAGATGCTATTGCCTGCTGGAAAGGTGAAAAGATGAGCTGGTGGAAAGATCAGGTGCTTTTGAATGCGCGCAAATGCGATTTTCCGGTACATAGAAGTTATTGCGACCTGACTGAAAAAGAAAAAGCCATGCTTTGGGATGGCACCAAGTATTTTGACGGACTCCACAAATTCTTTTTGCATTTAGAACAGGAAAGCTATAAGATACAATACCGTGTTATGCTTTCACGCTATCGCGGTAAAACCCTTTGCCCTGATTGCAAAGGAACACGCCTGCGCAAAGACGCAAGCTATGTGAAGATAGCAGGGAAGTCTATATTCGATATCGTACTGATGCCCGTTACCGATTGCTACCAGTTTTTTAAGGAGCTTCCGGATAAGTTGGATATAAATCAACGTTCAGTCGCAAGAAGATTATTGCTTGAAATCACCTCCCGTCTTCAATTTATGGGAGATGTGGGATTAGGCTATTTGGTATTAAATCGTCCTTCTAATACCCTTTCGGGTGGAGAATCACAACGCCTTAATATTGCTAATTCACTAGGGAGCGCATTGGTCGGTTCGCTCTACATATTAGATGAACCCAGCATTGGGCTTCATCACAGGGATACCCAACGGCTTATTAAAGTATTGAAGTCATTGCGTGATATGGGAAATACCCTTGTTATTGTGGAGCACGATGAAGAGATAATGCGCGCGGCAGATAATATTGTAGACATAGGCCCTCTTGCCGGAGTTAATGGGGGAGAAGTAGTATTCCACGGTACGATTGACGAGTTAGAAAATCAAGAGGAAAGCCTTACCGCCCGCTATCTTACCGGAAAAGATAAAATAGAACTACCTAAGAAAAGAAGACAGGCGAAGAACTTTATTGAAGTCCATAAAGCACGAAGCAATAACCTGAAAGGTATTAACGTGAAGTTTCCTGTGGGGGCATTTACGGCTGTGAGTGGGGTTTCCGGCTCCGGTAAATCCTCTTTGGTGAAAGGAATATTTTATCCCGCCATGCGGAGGCAGATAGGAGAATTTACCGGAGAGAAAATAGGTGTGTTTGAAAAATTAACGGGCAGCATGAATCTTATAACCGCAGTGGAAATGGTTGACCAGAGCCCCATTGGAAGGTCTTCACGTTCTAATCCGGTTACTTATATAAAAGCATTTGATGACATCCGCACACTTTTTGCTGAGCAGAAGTTATCGAAATTAAGAGGATATAAATCCTCTCATTTTTCATTCAACGTACCTGGCGGAAGGTGCGATGTGTGCGAGGGAGAGGGGCAAATAACCATTGAGATGCAATTTATGGCCGATGTGCATTTGGAATGCGACGCATGCAATGGTAAACGTTACAAACAAGATGTGCTGGAAGTAGAATACAGAGGTAAGAATATCTCGGATATATTGAATTTAACAGTATCTGAGGCGATAGAATTTTTTGCAGGCGGAGAAAAAGATACACTGCATAAACGCTTAGTTGATAGCATAAGGCCCTTGCAGGACGTGGGAATGGGCTATGTGCATTTGGGGCAATCTTCGGGAACGCTTAGCGGGGGAGAGGCACAACGTATTAAGCTGGCTTCCTTTTTGCGTAAAGGTGCGGAACAAAAGCAAACACTTTTTATTTTTGATGAGCCTACTACCGGCCTGCATTTTCATGATATTAAAAAATTGTTGAAAGCCTTTTCACTCTTGGTAGATAGACGCCACACGCTTGTAGTGATAGAACATCACCCCGATGTACTTAAATGTGCCGACTGGCTCATAGACCTTGGCCCTGAAGGGGGAGATAAAGGCGGCAATCTGGTATTTCAGGGTGTGCCGGAAGATATATTGAAATGCAAAGAATCTTATACGGCTGAGAGTTTGAGGGGAAAGTTGTGAGGATTACTTTCCAATTAGAATTCTAAACCTTGGATGTGAAAAAAACAAAAAATTAAAAGATAATGCATAAAAAACATGTTTAGCTAAAGTCATTGACCGGTCAATGACCGGAGGCTGAGCTATATGTCACACTTGACACTTTTGAATGTCACTGTATAATTATTTGATAATCAATAAATAGCAGGCATATTGAAAAACCTGTACAGCACAAAAATCGCGACATATAGCATTTCTGTTTTTTTCAGCACTGTTAATTATTTCTTACACCTTATCCCTATCTTTGAATCATGTTAAACTGGTTCAAAGATTTTATCAGCCTCTTTTATCCCGAAGTATGTATTACTTGCGGTGAAAGCCTTGCAGAGAAAGAAGAGTTTATCTGTACTTCTTGTTTTTTCAAATTACCCAAAACGGATTATCACAATCAGCCTGCAAATACGTTATACAAAGTCTTTTATGGCAGGGCTGAAATAAAAGCTGCTGCTGCATATTGTTACTATTCCAAAGGCAGTATGGTGCAAGACTTGGTTCATGAAATAAAATATAATGATAAAAAGGAATTGGGAACTTGCTTTGGCAAATGGTATGGAGCGGACTTGAAGAATACCTCTCCTTTTTCTGACTTGGATTATATTATTCCTGTTCCTCTTCATCCCAAAAAATTACAACGGAGAGGGTATAACCAAAGCGCCTGTTTTGCAGATGGGCTCTCACAAGTTATGAATGTTACTGTTCTGCCAAATGCGCTGACAAGGCTCAAAGACACGGAGACACAAACCAATAAATCCCGCTTTTCCCGTTGGGAGAATGTAAAGAATGTTTTTACGGTCGGAAATAAAGAACAATTACAAGGTAAGCACGTCCTCCTTGTAGATGATATTATAACTACCGGAGCAACCATGGAAGCTTGCATTCATGCACTTAATGCTGTGCCTGTGGCCAGTGTTTCGGTGGCATCTATAGGCTATGTTGCCGATGAATTGTTCTAGGAGCAAAATGAATAATTTGTAATATTGTAGAATCAAACCTATTCCAACGAATGAGTGCCCGTATAAACACCTTTGAACAATACCTTGAAGAGTATAAAAAAAGTGTTGACCAGCCTGAAAGTTTTTGGGCTGAAATAGCGGAGAACTTCACCTGGAAAAAGAAATGGGATAAGGTTTTGGAATGGAATTTTAAAGAACCTAATATAAAGTGGTTTATTGGCAGCAAGCTCAATATTACGGAGAACTGCCTTGACCGTCACCTGAAAGATAAAGGAGATACTCCTGCTATTATTTGGGAACCGAACGATCCAAAAGAGAAAAACATTACCCTTACCTATAAGCAGCTTTATGAGCAGGTTTGCCGCTTCTCTAATGTGTTGAAAAAACAGGGAGTTAAGAAAGGCGACAGGGTTTGTATTTATATGCCAATGGTTCCTGAAGCTGCTGTCGCAATGCTGGCATGTGCCAGGGTTGGAGCTATACACTCGGTAGTGTTTGCAGGGTTCTCTGTTCAATCCCTTTCCGATCGGATTAATGACAGCAATTGCGAGGTGGTAATTACCAGCGATGGACTTTTCCGTGGTGCTAAAACAGTAGAGTTAAAAAAAATAGTGGATGAGGCTTTGGAGGCATGTCCATCTGTAAGGAGGGTAATTGTACTAAAGAGAACCTTTAGTTCAATAGAGATGAAACAGGGCAGAGATGTTTACTGGAGCGATGAAATGCAAAACACTTCTACTGATTTTCCTGCTGAAGAAATGGATGCGGAGGATATGTTGTATATACTTTATACCTCCGGTTCTACAGGCAAACCCAAGGGAGTAGTGCATACCACTGCCGGATATATGGTCTATGCCTGGTATTCCTTTTTGAATGTATTTCAGTATAATGAGGGCGATGTCTATTGGTGCACTGCCGACATAGGCTGGGTTACCGGGCATTCCTATACGGTTTATGCCCCACTCTTGGCAGGCGCCACAGTCTTGATGTTTGAAGGCATCCCCGTCTACCCTGATGCAGGGCGATTTTGGCAGGTTATAGATAAGCATAAGGTCAATATTTTTTATACCGCGCCGACTGCAATCCGTTCCTTAATGGCATCGGGGCTTGATTTTGTAAAGCCCTATAAACTTGATTCCTTGCGGGTATTAGGAAGCGTAGGAGAGCCTATTAATGAAGAGGCCTGGATTTGGTATAATGAGAATATCGGGAAGAAAAAGTGTCCTATAGTAGATACCTGGTGGCAAACGGAGACAGGTGGTATCCTTATATCTCCGCTTGCAGGGATAACTGAAACTAAACCAAGCTACGCAATGCTCCCATTACCGGGAGTTCAACCTGCTCTGTTTGATAGTAGTGGCAAGGAATTACAAGGCAATGAGGTAGAGGGTAACTTATGTATAAAATTCCCATGGCCGGGAATGATTCGGACTACTTATGGCGACCACGAGCGATGCAGGCAAACCTATTTCGATTCTTATCCTGGTATGTATTTTACGGGAGATGGCTGTAGGCGCGATGCTGACGGTGATTATCGCATTATTGGGCGGGTGGACGATGTGCTGAAAGTCTCCGGTCATAGGCTTGGCACTGCTGATATTGAAGACGCTATTAATCATTGCCCCGAAGTGGTTGAGTCTGCGGTGGTGGGATATCCGCATCCTATTAAGGGGCAAGGTATTTATGCTTTTGTAATTTGCAATCCGGATGAACATGATTACCCTAATCTGAAAGAAGAAATAATTCAAAGTGTTACCAACCTGATAGGCCCCATTGCTAAACCAGACAAAATTCAGTTTGTGCGGGGACTACCTAAAACACGCTCAGGAAAGATCATGCGGAGAATTCTTCGTAAGATTGCAGAAGGAGATACTGCTAATTTGGGAGATACAAGTACACTTATTGACCCAACTGTGGTAGAAGAGATTAAATTGGGTGCTGTGAATTGAAATGAATATGACTAAGAAAATATATTTTGCATCTGATTTTCACTTAGGTGCACCCGATCGGGAAAAGAGCCTGGAAAGGGAGAAGCGTATTGTGCAATGGATGGACGAGATAAAAAAGGATGCGGCTGAACTGTACCTTATGGGCGACCTATTTGATTTTTGGTTTGAATACAAAACAGCCATTCCAAAAGGATATACAAGGTTACTTGGGAAAATCGCCGAGTTCACTGATTCCGGTATTCCTGTCTCAGTGTTTACAGGCAATCATGATATGTGGATGTTCGATTATTTGCACGAAGAATTGGGCGTTACCATATACCGCAAGCCTATAGTTAGAGAATATAATGGGAAAAAGTTCTTTCTCGGCCATGGCGATGGACTGGGCCCTGGCGACCATGGGTATAAATTCATTAAAAAGGTTTTTGCTAATCCGGTTTGCCAATGGCTTTTTGCTAGAATCCATCCAAATCTCGGTATAGGTATTGCCAACTACTTGTCTAGGAGAAGCAGGTTGGCGCAAGGGAAAGAGGTTTTTAAAGGAGAGGAGAATGAATACCTTATTTCATTTATAAAGGACAAACTAAAGGCAGAACATTTTGATTATTTTATATTCGGGCATCGGCACTTGCCTTTGAACATAAAGGTAGGAGATTCCCTATACATCAACCTTGGCGAATGGGTTAACTTTTCTACCTACGCCGTTTTCGACGGTGCGAATTTGGAATTGAAAGAGTATAAGAAAGCATAAGATCAAATTTCTTAACCTTCCCTTAACGGAAAGATGTGTTTAATTTTACACTAAAAAACGTGTAATGCTGAAGTATTTTTTTCTAATTTTGCCGTGGTAAAGTAATATCACGTAAAACAATCATAATAATCAGGTAATGAAAGTAAATTTCTTTCATGTTTTTTTGAATACTTTAAATAAGTATAACCCGGCAAGGGAAGGTGTTTTGATGGTTGAAAACTGGTGGCTGCAGCTTACTCCAAGGCCGCTTTTTTATTCCCGACGTTGATAGGGTGTATTCTGTCAGTCCCCCATGAGGTGGACGATTAAGCCTTTTATAGTCCAAATAATTATTACTGTTTTTATTTTTATACATGTCTGAACAATTTATTGTAGAGGTTGCAAGTGAGCACCATTTTCATTTTGCCGAACAAATATGCGCTGAAATGGAATCTTCAGCAAAAGCAAGGGGAACTGGTATTGCTAAAAGGTCTCCTGATTATATAAAGCAAAAAATGCTGGAAGGAAAAGCTGTGGTTGCCTATACCAAGCAAGGTGAATGGGGGGGGTTTTGCTATATTGAGTCCTGGAGCCACGACAAATATGTGGCTAACTCCGGACTTATTGTTTCTCCAAGCTTAAGGAAAAGTGGCTTGGCAAAAATGATTAAACAAAAAATTTTTAATCTCTCAAGGACAAGATATCCCGATGCAAAAATATTCGGCTTGACAACCGGATTAGCGGTGATGAAGATCAACTCCGATTTAGGGTATGAGCCTGTAACTTATTCAGAACTTACCCAGGACGATGAATTTTGGAAAGGCTGCCAGAGTTGTGTCAATTATGAGATACTGATGAGTAAGGAAAGAAAAAATTGCCTCTGTACTGCGATGTTATATGATCCTGCAGAAAAGAAACAGGAGAATAAAAAGAGTTTTTTTGACTTTGCAAAAAACTCTAAAATTTTAGAACGATTGATGCAAATAAAGCAAGTGGCATTTCTTGGGTTAGGGAAAGAGAAAAAAGAAAAAGAATCTGTCGAGGCGGATAAAAAACCAATGAGCAATGGGTAATAATAAAGTAATACTTGCCTTTAGCGGCGGACTTGATACTTCTTTTTGTGCTGTTCATCTAACAAAGGAAAAAGGCATGGAAGTACATGCTATTACTATTAATACAGGTGGTTTTAATAAGGAAGATGTAAAGCGTTTGGAAAAGCATGCAAATGCTTTGGGTGTTAAATCATACAAGTGTGTTGACGTTACAAAAGATTATTATGAAAAGATATTAAAATATCTGATCTTCGGTAATGTGCTTAAAAATAATACCTATCCTCTTTCAGTAAGTGCTGAAAGAGTTTGCCAGGCTATTGCCACGGCGGAATATGTAAAAGAAATGGGCGCGGAATATGTAGCGCATGGCAGTACCGGGGCAGGTAATGACCAGGTTCGGTTTGATATGATATTCAATATTCTTTTGCCCGAGGCTAAGATTATTACTCCCATACGTGATTTGAAATTATCAAGAGAAGAAGAGATCGTTTTTTTGAAAAAGAATAATGTACAAATGGATTTTGAAAAATCCAAATACAGTATTAACAAAGGAATTTGGGGAACATCGGTAGGTGGGAAGGAAACACTTACTTCTAATCTCCCATTACCCGAAGAAGCCTGGCCTACTAAAATATCGGCAGATAAAACAGAGAAAATCACATTGATATTTGAGAAAGGAGAATTGAAAGGAATAAATGAAATGACATTTAAGCATCCTGTGGATGCTATTCAAAAACTGAACGAGATAGTTGCGCCTTATGGCATCGGCAGAGATATACATGTGGGCGATACCATTATTGGTATTAAAGGAAGAGTAGGTTTTGAGGCCGCTGCGCCTATTATTATTGTCAAAGCTCATCATGCGCTTGAAAAGCATGTGCTCACCAAATGGCAGATATATTGGAAAGATAATATGTCTACATGGTATGGCAACTGGCTGCACGAGGGACAATTCCTGGACCCGGTGATGCGCAATATGGAAGTCTTTCTGCAAAGCACACAGGAATTTGTAAGCGGCAAAGTATTTGTCGCGTTACACAAGCACAGGCATATGATTGAAGGCATTGAATCGGCACATGACCTGATGTCGGCCAAGTATGGTACGTATGGTGAGATGAATAAGTCATGGACGGGTGATGATGTAAAAGGCTTTACTAAAATATTTGGCAACCAGGCTGCTATCTATTACCAGGTAAATAATTTGAAAATTGAAAGCGGCCATGAAGATTAAGGCTGGTATAATTGGAGGGGCCGGGTATACCGGAGGAGAAACACTCAGGTTGCTTTTGTTGCATCCACAAGTAGAAGTGGTTTTTGTGCATAGCAAAAGCCAAGCCGGAAAGCCCGTAGCTTCTATTCACCGTGATTGTTTAGGCCTGACAGCTTTGAAATTTACCGATAAACTCAATAATGACGCAAATGTTCTATTTCTTTGCCTTGGCCATGGAGAAGCTAAGAAGTTTTTGCAAGAGAATAAAATACCGGCATCTATCCGAATTATTGATTTGAGCCAGGATTTCCGGCATGTTCAAAATAGTGTATTCGGAAAAAGAAAATTTATCTACGGGTTACCGGAGTTAAATAAGAAGCATATTCAAAAAGCTGAAAATATTGCTAATCCCGGTTGTTTTGCCACTTGTATACAATTGGCTTTGCTGCCACTTGCTGCGCATCACAAAATAAAAACAGAGGTTCATGTATCCGCAATAACCGGTTCCACAGGGGCAGGACAAACCTTAAGTGAAACATCCCATTTTTCCTGGAGGCAAAATAATGTAAGTCCTTATAAAATATTTGAACATCAACATTTGAAGGAAATAAATGAATCACTAGTTCAATTGCATCCTGTTGCAAAACCCTATGTGAAATTTGTGCCATACAGAGGAGCCTTTGCAAGGGGTATTTTGGCAACCGTTTACTTAAAATCTGATTTGAGCGGGAAAGCGGCATTAGAATTATTTCAATCATTTTATAAGTCGACACCTTTCGTGCACATTGCTCCTTTTGAAGTGGATGTAAAACAAGTTGTAAATACAAATAATTGCTTTTTAAGTGTCAATAAAATAGGCACAGAACTCGCGATTGTAAGCACCATAGATAATCTCTTAAAAGGTGCATCGGGACAAGCTGTGCAAAACATGAACCTGATGTTCGGCATTGATGAAACTACGGGGTTAAAACTTAAACCATCTGCATTTTAATTATAAAATATGAAACCATTTGATGTTTATCCGCTATTCGAGATTGAGCCTGTAAAAGCCCAAGGTTGCTGGATTTGGGATAAAGCCGGAAAAAGATATTTAGACTTTTACGGAGGCCATGCTGTGATATCCATCGGGCATACCCATCCCCACTATGTGAAAAAAATTGAAGAGCAATTGGAGAAAATTGCATTCTACTCCAATTCAGTAAAAATTCGCCAACAGGAAGAGTTATCCCAAAAATTGGGAGAACTTTCAGAGTATAATGATTATGATCTCTTCCTTTGTAATTCTGGTGCAGAAGCTAATGAAAATGCGCTAAAGCTTTCATCCTTTCATAACGGCAGAAAAAAAATAATTGCTTTTGAAAAAAGTTTTCACGGCAGGACCTCATTGGCTGTTGCGGCGACCAATGATCCGTCCATACAAGCACCGATAAATAGTTCGCACGATATTATTTTTCTTCCCTTGAACGATGAAGCTGCCTTGATGAAACTGTTGACTAAAGATGTGTGTGCTGTAATAATAGAAGGTATACAAGGTGTAGCAGGGATACAAGCTCCCTCCGACGATTTTTTTAAATTTCTTCGCAAAAAATGCGATGAAACAGGTGCGCTTATGATATTAGATGAAGTGCAATCGGGTTACGGCAGAACAGGTATGTTTTTTGCACATCAGTTTGCTACTATCCGTCCTGACATAATCACCATTGCCAAAGGCATGGGTAACGGGTTTCCCGTTGCCGGAGTATTGATTGCTCCTCATTTAAAGGCTAAACATGGCATGCTGGGGACTACTTTTGGAGGCGCTTATTTGGCCTGTGCTGCTGCTATTGCGGTGCTGGATGTGATTAAGGAGGAGAGGTTAATAGCTAATGCTGCCAATATGGGAAGCTATCTCATTGAAAAAGTAAAAAAGATGGATGGCGTGAAAGAAGTACGTGGTAAAGGCTTGATGATTGGTGTAGAAATGCATTTCAATGCAAGTGCATTACGGAATGATTTGGTTTTTAAACATCAGATATTTACAGGCTCTGCATCTAATAAAAATACGGTGCGTTTATTGCCTCCATTAACAGTAACTCAAGAAGAAGTTGACCACTTTTTAAAAGGATTTGCACTTGCATTAAAACCCCACTTACAAAGCGTATCATAATGAAAAATTTTACTTCGGTACATGATGTAAAAGACCCCGTGAGTCTTATTAGGGAAGCCATCTCCCTTAAAAAAGATCCATGGAAAAATGTTGGGTTAGGAAAGAACAAAACGCTGGGACTTATATTTTTGAATCCAAGTTTGCGGACACGGTTAAGCTCTCAAAAAGCAGGACAAATGCTCGGCATGAACACCATTGTGATGAATATGGATAAGGAAGGCTGGGCCTTGGAATGGACTGACGGAGCAATAATGAATGCCAATAAAACAGAACATATTAAAGATGCTGCAATGGTATTAAGCACCTATTGCGACATAATCGGAATGCGTTGTTTCCCTACACTCACCGATAGGGAAGCTGATTATAGCGAGCATGTAATGAAGCAACTTATCAAATATTCTGCAGTTCCGGTTGTAAGCTTGGAATCGGCAACAGTACACCCACTGCAAAGCCTTGCAGACTGCATGAGTATTTTTGAAAAATGGAATAAGCCTCAAAAGCCCAAAGTCGTGTTAACCTGGGCTCCACATGTAAAAGCTTTGCCACAGGCCGTTTCCAATTCGTTCAGCGAGTGGATGCAAGCCATTGATGTTGATTTTACAATTACTCATCCCAAGGGATATAAACTCTCTCCTGAATTTATAAAAGGCGTACAGATAGAGAACGAACAGGAGAAGGCATTGAAGGATGCTGACTTTGTCTATGTAAAAAACTGGTCAGCTTACGAACCATACGGGCAAATGCCTACTGTTGAAAAAAATTGGCTCTTGAGCGAACAAAAAATGAAAATCACAAATAACGCTTATGTAATGCATTGCCTGCCGGTAAGACGTAACGTAGAATTGCCTGATGAATTATTGGATGGTAGTAGAAGCCTTATTCCGCTGCAAGCGGAAAACAGACTGTATGCTGCCGTTGCTGTACTGAAAAAGATTTTGGAAACTAAACTACAACTCCATGCAAAACATGCCTAAAAAGGAGCTTACCATAGTGAAAATTGGAGGCAATATTATTGATGATGCATCAAAGCTGCATTTATTTCTTGAAAAATTTAATTCCATAAAAGGCGCTAAGATACTTGTACACGGTGGTGGCAAGCTGGCTACAGAGATGTCAGCAAAATTAGGGATAGAAGCAAAAATGGTTAACGGGAGGCGCATAACAGACCTGAAAACATTGGAGATTGTAGTGATGGTGTATAGTGGTATTAATAAGTCTATGGCTGCCATGCTTAGTTCTATGGGTGCCAAATCAATTGGCATTTGCGGAGCTGATTTGAATTTAATACCGGCTGCAAAAAGAGTAAAAAGTGATATTGACTACGGTTTTGTAGGAGATATTTTATCGGATAAAATTCCTGTGAATGATTGGAACATATTTTTGGAGGCTGGTATTTGTCCGGTCGTGGCTCCTATTACTGCCGATACTTCAGGGCAATTATTGAATACCAATGCTGATACTATTGCTTCCACACTTGCGCAGGCTTTAAGTAAACTATATTCTGTGAGGCTTATTTATTGTTTTGAGAAAAACGGAGTGCTAAAAAATCAGGAGGATGAAAATTCTGTTTTGCCCATAATAAAAGCACAGGAGTATACTGAATTGCATAGGAGGAAAATAATTTCCGATGGAATGATACCTAAATTAGATAATGCCTGGGAAGCGGTGAGGCAGGGTGTTGATAAGGTAATTATAGGAAATGCACTGCACATTGAGAAGCTGACCTCTCCCACACATGTAACAGGAACGCTATTAATCCTTTGATGAAAAACGGAGAGGTTATAGATCTGTTGCGGCAGCTTATTGCTATTCCTTCTTTTAGTAAAGAAGAGAATAAGACAGCCGATGCAATCGAGGCGTTTCTGAAAGGCAAAGGTGTTGATGTAAAAAGGCATTTGAATAATGTATGGGCGAAAAATAGATTATTTGATGTTTCAAAACCGACCATCTTATTAAACTCGCACCACGATACTGTAAAACCTAATCAGGGATATACCAAAGACCCGTTCAAAGCTATTGTTGAAGATAATAAACTATATGGCTTGGGCAGCAATGATGCGGGTGGAGCATTGGTAAGCCTGTTAGCTGCATTTTTATTTTATCAGGATAAGCCTCTTGCATACAATCTTATTTTTTCGGCTACTGCCGAAGAAGAGATTTCTGGTAAAAATGGCATTGAAGCATTACTCCCCTTGTTAGGTAAAATAAATTTTGCGATAGTAGGGGAACCTACGGAAATGCATCTGGCTGTTGCTGAAAAGGGCTTAATGGTACTCGATTGCATTGCTCATGGCAAATCAGGACATGCCGCGAGGGAAGAGGGAGTTAATGCCATTTATCAGGCGATGCCCGATATAGAATGGTTTACAAAATATAGTTTTCCGAAAGTTTCAAAATTGCTTGGACATGTAAAAATGAGTGTTACAGCCATGCATTCAGGTTCCCAACATAATATAGTGCCCGATACTTGCGAGTTTACAGTGGATGTGCGCGTAAACGAATGCTATACGAATGAAGAAGTACTTGATATTATAAGCAAAAATGTGAAATGCGATGTGAAAGCAAGGTCGAGCAGATTACAGCCTTCTTTTATTACGGAAGAGCATCCCATTGTAAAATCCGGCAAGGCCTTAGGCATGAAAGTATATGGTTCTCCAACTTTATCGGATAGGGCGCTGATGCCTTTCCCAAGCTTGAAGGCAGGGCCCGGTGATTCTGCCCGTTCGCATATTGCTGATGAATATATTTACATAAAGGAAATTGAAGAAGGGATTGATTTGTATATTAACATGCTAAATAAATTACTAGTTGCATGAGCAAAAAATTATGGCAGAAAGACATTGAGGTAAATAAGCTGATCGAAACTTTCACCGTGGGTAAGGATACAGAGTTTGATATGCTGTTGGCTGAACATGATATTGTGGCGTCAAGGGCACATGCCCGGATGCTTGAAAAGGTAAGGTTACTTACGAAAGAGGACTTAAAGAAATTGTTAGCAGGGCTTGATGCGATAGAAAAGCAAATTAAAAAGGGTTCCTTTAAAATTGAAAACGGGGTAGAGGATGTACATTCCCAGATAGAATTGCAGCTCACCCGGATTGCAGGAGAAGCAGGGAAAAAAATACACATGGGGCGTTCCAGAAATGACCAAGTTCTTACTGCCGTGAAATTATATTTGAAGAATGAATTAAAAAGCATCAGCAAACAAGTAGAAGAAGTTTTTGGTGTTTTTATTAAGCAGAGTGAACAACATAAAAATGTATTGTTGCCCGGCTATACCCACTTTCAAATTGCAATGCCTTCTTCTTTTGGCTTGTGGCTGGGCGCTTATGCCGAAAGCCTTTGCGACGATATGGAGTTGGTAGTTGCGGCTTATCATATTTGTAACAAAAATCCTTTGGGAAGTGCGGCAGGGTATGGTTCATCCTTTCCCCTTGACAGGGGCTTTACTACCAAAGCAATAGGCTTTGAGCAATTGAATGTAAATTCCATTTATGCCCAAATGACAAGGGGCAAATCAGAAAAAGCAGCGGCAGTTGCATTGGCGTCTGTGGCGAATACATTATCCAAATTCTCATATGATGTGTGCCTCTACTTATCTCAAAATTTTGGGTTTATTTCCTTCCCGGAAGAGTTGACTACCGGCAGTAGCATTATGCCTCATAAAAAAAATCCCGATGTGTTTGAACTGGTGAGAGGCAAATGCAACGTAATACAAGGTGTGCCAAACCAGCTCACTTTACTTACCAATAATCTGCCCAGCGGTTATCACCGGGATATGCAGCTTACAAAGGAGGTACTGTTTCCTGCGATACAACAACTAAAAGACTGTTTGAACATCCTTGCTTTTACATTGCCACAAATGAAAGTCAATAGCAATATTTTGGATGATGCGAAATATGTGCATTTATATAGTGTTGATGCATTGAATGAATTAGTAAAAAATGGAATATCATTCCGCGACGCCTATAAAAAAATAGGTATGGATATAAAGCAAGGGAAATTTAAAAAGCCGGCACAATTAAAGCATACCCATATTGGAAGTATAAATAACCTGGGTACGGAGTTGATAAAAAAGCAATTCCATAAAGTGATGAAGGGAATCAGCTAACTAAAGTATCAGTTACTTTTTTAAACCAAATCTTATTACAAGATAGGCTGCTATGCCTATGGGTACAAGAGCGGCTAATATGATGCCTAGTACAGCATCCCCTTTTCCTTCGTAGGTATCGGGCGCTGAATTAATTTCCTGTATCGCGATAAAGCCGTTAATTATTGCTACCAATGCAAAAGCTAAACCGCCTGCACATCCTAATGCAAAGATAGCAACCGCATAAGCTGCCGGTTTTGCAAGCGTACCGCCAACAGATAAAACTATTCCAAACATAATTAGAAATGTTGCTGCAGGGCATCCCAGGGAAAGAATACCGAAAACTAAACTTTTTTTTGCATGATCATCCTCTTGCTCATCCCCGGTAAAAAACTGAGGTTGGCCCTTATCTACTTTTGTGGGGCCGGAAACGGTGGGTGGCACTTCAAGTTTTGAATTTGCTGCAATATGATTCGAATTTATATTTTTTGAATGGGATGAATTAACGGGTTTTAAGCGTGCCGGAATAGTCCATTTTTCGACCGGGGAAGGTATTGTGCTTATTCCTTTTATGGCGATTGGCTGTAGTTCCGGCCTAATATTATTACGGGTAAGAGCGGGCTCTATGGTTGCTATTGTTTTAGGAGTTTTATGTACCCAATTTACAGAATAGCCCGGCATATACCTTCTTTTTGTAAGGTCGCAGGAACTGAATAGCACTACTGCAATAAGGAATGGGATTATGTATTTCACTTCTTTAAGAATGTTCCCAAATATACAAAGAATTGGAGATTGCCAAGAATTATTTTGCCAGTGTGTATACTAAAAAGCTGGCCAACCAAGCAAGCGCACCCATATATAGAAACTGGATGATGGGCCATTTAATATTTTTAGTTTCCCTGTATACAACTGCCAGCGTGCTCATGCACTGCATGGCAAAAGCATAAAACAACATAAGTGAAAAGCCTGTAGCAACAGTATATTCTTTTTGCCCTGTTTCCGGGTTTATTGCGGCGGCCATTTTTTCTCGAATGGAAAGATTGCTGTTGGCTCCCTGGGCGCTATAAAGGGTAGCCATAGTACCTACAAATACTTCTCTGGCGGCAAAGGATGTAATAAGCGCAATTCCTATTTTCCAGTCGAAGCCGAGGGGTTTAATTACCGGTTCAATCCACCGGCCTGCATTTCCGGCATAGGATTCCTTTAGTTTTCCGGCTGCAACAAAACTTTGTATTTGTTGGGGTGTATATTTTTTTGCAGAGTCAGCATTATTATACGCTGCTTCTGCTGCTTTCATTTTAGATGGAGGGCCATGTGATGCCATTACCCAAAGGATAACCGATATGGCCAGAATTACCTTGCCCGCATCTCTCAGGAAGATGTATGATTTTTGGTAAATGGTTAGGCCAATGCCTGATAATTTAGGAACACGATAGAGCGGCATCTCCATCATGAAATGACTTTTCTCTTTTGATTTGATAAGCAGTTTCATTACAAATGCAGCGCCAAGTGCAGACACAAACCCCAATAAATAAAGCCCCATCAGCACCAGCCCCTGCAGGTTGAAATAGCCGTAATTATGTGTGGATGGTATTACAAGTGCAATAAGCAAGGTATAAACGGGTAGGCGCGCCGAGCAACTCATAAGGGGTGTAACCATAATGGTGGTGAGCCTTTCTTTCCAGTTGGGAATGGCGCGTGTACCCATAATGGCCGGGACAGCACATGCCATGCCGCTCATCAGCGGAATAACAGAACGTCCGTTAAGCCCGAGGGGGCGCATTAATTTATCCATTAAAAAACTGGCGCGTGCCATGTAGCCTGTATCTTCCAGTATGGCTATAAATGCAAACAGCAAAGCTATTTGAGGCACAAATACAGCTACACCGCTCAATCCGGCTAAAATTCCGTCAATCAATAAAGAAGAAAGCTCACCCGGAGGCAGCACATTTTGCCCAAATTCTGAAATCTTTACAAAGCAGAATTCTATAGCATTCATAGGGTATTTGGCAATGAGGAAAATGCTCTGGAAGATGAGAAAAAGAATGACTAAAAAGAAAAGATACCCCCATGTTTTATGCGTTAATATTTTATCAATCCTTGCCGTAAGCGATTTTTTCTTTTCCTCTTCATTTATAACTACACATTCTTTTATAACCTCATTGATGGCTTTGTACCTTGCTATGGTTTCTTCTGATTGTATTTTGTGCTTTTCGTAATGGTGGCTGGTAATAAGCTTTTTTATCTCTGTTTTCTTATAAGGAATGGATTCAAAATGAGAAACGCCGGTTTCATTATTGATCAACTGAAAAGCCCCGTATGGGGTTTCACCGGGAAACATATCCTGAACGACTTGAAGCATATCAGGCGCTGCATAATTCCGGATATCTAAAAATGTTTTAGAAGGCTTATGGAATTCAGTCAGCATTACTTTCTTTAACGTATCTATCCCGACTTTTTTCCTTGCATTGGTTGCTACTACAGGTATTCCAAGCAAGCCTGAAAGCTTTTCAGTGTTAATTTCCAAGCCCCTTAAACGGGCAAAATCCATCATATTTAATACAAGTACGCAGGGGATGCCTAAGTCAATAACCTGGCTGGTGAGGAAAAGGCTCCTCCTCAAATTGGTAGCGTCGGCTACTATCAATACGGCATCGGGGTGGTCGCTGTCGGTATTGTCACACAAAACTTTATAACATACTTCTTCGTCTAACGATTTAGGATAGATGCTGTAAGTACCGGGCAGATCAAGGAAAGAGATGTATGCAGACTTCTCTGTTTCATCTGTAATAACGGTTTCACCCGTGCGCTTTTCAACAGTAACACCCGGATAGTTTCCCGTTTGCTGGTTCATTCCGGTGAGGGCATTAAAAAGAGTAGACTTGCCGCTATTCGGGTTACCCATCAGGGCTACCTTCATAACAGACATGTTCGCATCTTTCTTTAATTTCCTCTTTTTAAGCATAGCTCCTTATTTCGTCCTTTCAATATTAATAAATGCCGCTTCTGACCTTCGCAAACTTAGCTTATATCCTGAAACAATAATAGCAAGCGGGTCGCCGAGCGGGGCATAGCTGTCCATAAACACTATTTCACCCGGGGTGCAGCCCATCTCCATAAACTTCAATGCATTTTCTTCATCGTTAAAAGAGACGATGCAGCCCGACTCACCGGGTTTTAATTTATCGAGTGTAAGAATTGCCGCTGGCATCAGGGAAAATTTAGATTACAAAGTTAATATCTTGCTGAAAAGGAGGCATACCTTGTTCGGGGTATAATGGAGATTTAAACAATAAGATATAAGCTCTTGGGTAATAACGTAATTTATTACTTTTGAGTTTGTATTAAAGCGATAATTCATGAACAAAAGCCGGCTCGAAGCCTTTAGTGATGGTATGTTTGCTATTATCATGACCATTATGGTGCTTGATTTAAAAATACCGCATGGAGGAACCATTCAGGATTTGATTCCTAGCATACCTTCCCTGCTTTGTTATACCCAAAGCTTTTTATTTGCCGGAGTTTATTGGAGCAATCACCATCATTTAATTCATACGGTTAAGAAAGTAACAGGGCCGACCATTGTCGCTAACCTGGGGCTTTTGTTCTGGCTCTCTCTTATGCCGTTTGTAACCAGTTGGGTAGCGGCCAGTAATTTTGCACCACAGGTAGTGGCAGTATATGCGGCAGTACTTGCTATTCCGGGCTTCTTTTGGATGATGCTTAATCGTATTATCCGGAAAAATAATCCCTGGAGTGAAAAAATGCACCTGGCAATGAAACGCCAGGAGAAGAAGGGGTATGTATCTATGTTTATATATTTATTGGGTATCCCGATGGCATTTGTAAATCCGTATATTTCCGAAGGTATGTTTTTACTTATATCTGTCATGTGGTTTATACCCGATAAAAATATTGAAAAGGCTATGGAGGCAGAATAAGTTGGTTGATCATATTGCAAACATAATGTACAAAATAGTGCTTTCAATAAAAGTCATTGACCGAATGAAATATTTCCTTGATATTTTTAGAAATCCTTTGCGTCACATTGTGTCGCACTTTTTCAAGTTTCACTTTTCGAAAATATGCGGCTTTATTTTCTGAGATACAGGTTCTTACGCTCAATTCATATCTATATTAAATAGAGTTGTAAGTTAGATATAATGTTAATTATATTATAGATATTTAGTGAAAAATAAATTCAGGAAAGTCATTGACTTAAACCGAAATTTGAAGCGGAAATGTATTGATATAGTATCAAAGAGCGGGGTAGGAAAAATATTGATATATTTACCATTGAATATAAAATAATCAAGATGAAAAAAAATCTCAAATTCTTGTTGGTGTTTGTTGCTGTATTTTTATCCTTGTCAGGAATTGCGCAGAATATATCTAAAGAAAAAGAGAGTGCTTTACTTTCTGCCCCAAAAGTCGACAGACGGGTTGAATTGTTGAGCATTGTTTTTAGGTTAGCCGGCAATTCAGAATATAATGGCGAGTATTATAAAAATTATGTGAACGACATTTACAAGCATTTTGACAAGTATAAAAACCATCCGCTAATTGAATTTGCAAAGGAGATGGCAGATTCAAACGGCATAGGTTATGATGCGGTTATGGAAATGGCCATTCATGTAGAACAACCTCCTTCTCTTAAACCTATACTTCCTTTTAATGACAGTGTTCCCGAGCAAAGATGGGGAGCAACAAATGCAAATAAATTTGTGGCACTATTACAAAAATTTTATGTCGATGCCGATTGTGAAACATTTTTTAAGGAAGAAGAAAATACCTATAGAATAGCAGAAGAAAGATTCAGAATAGTATTTGATAAGTTGGATCTATCGTGGTATAAAAAATATTACGGGCAGGTTCCTGAGGGTAAATTTAATGTTGTAATTGGATTAGGAAATGGAGATGGTAATTTCGGATGCAAAATAGTATATCCTGATAAAAAGGAGAATATATATGCCATTATGGGTAGCTGGACTGTCGATAGTCTTGGTGCTCCCATATATGCTGTGAAAGATTACCTGCCTACACTCATCCATGAGTTCAATCATACTTTTGTTAACTTTTTAATTTTCAAGAACGAAAAAATGTTCGAAGAATCGGGTGTTACTATTTATAATGTGGTATGGAGAAAAATGCTGCAGCAGGCATATAGCAATTGGCAAATTATGTATTGCGAAGCTTTGGTGAGGGCATCAGTAATTGAATACTTAAAAGCCCATGATACGGCAGGCGGAAAGCAGGCTGAAAAAGAAGCCATGGAGCAGTTGAATAACGGCTTTCTCTGGATAAAAGACCTGGTTTCATTATTAGATAAATATGAAAGCAACAGGCGAAAATATCCTACACTGGAAAGTTTTATTCCTGAAATAGCAACATTTTATAATGGGGTTGCAAAGAATATTGATACGCTTAAAGAAAATTACAACCGTAGGTGTCCTCATGTTGCTTCAATAGAACCATTTAAAAATAAAGATACAAATGTTAATCCTGAACTTACTGAAATAAAAATAACATTTGATAAAGTCTTAAGCGGGAAGGGGTGTTCAATTGGCTATGGCAGTAAGGGAAAAGAATATTATCCAACTATAAAATTCGAAGGATACCTGGATAACAATACAGCGATAAAAATTCATATTGCATTAAAACCTAATACCGAATATCAATTTAAGCTGCTTGATTTAGCATTTCAAACCGCTGATGGATATCCCTTGGAACAATATGAAGTGGATTTTAAAACTACTAAATAACCTAGGCCTTCACAGCCGTCTTCTCAGTCTTTACAGACTTCTCTTCCTTTACCTTTTCCTTGTATGGATAGTAGTACTTCTCTAAAAAGTCCTTTTTAGAGTTGTTGTAGGAAGTAACGCCACCAATCTGTTTTAATATCCAAACATAAACCCAAGCCAGATCAAGCTGATGAGGCAAAAAGCCCGATTGGGCGCTGTTGGGGTAAAGGTGGTGGTTATTGTGCCATTCTCCGGCCACATATCCGGGCCAGCGTTGGTTAATGGACATATCGTCCCAGTCAAAATCGGTACCCGGTGTGCGTTTATCTTTTCCTTTTCCATGTCCTTCAAAGTTAAAGGTGCGTATGCCTATAGCCCACACTGTTGCTCCTGCATAGCAGGCAAAAAGCAAGCCCCATCCTCCAATCAAATAAAATACAGCGGCCCAAAATATCCAGTTCAATATCCAGTTTAGTAAAACCCTTACCGGATGAGCAATAGAGCCCCAGTAAAGGTATTGCTCGTAGGTATTAGGTACTACTCCCGTATCTTTCAATAAGGCAGCTACACGGGGGTAATCTTCCCTGCTAAGGGTTTGCGATACCTGCTGATGATTTGTATCTGCCAGAAAACAATATAAAAATCCTGCATTGGCATTATAAGGATCTCCGGGCATATCCGATTTGCTATGATGTACATGGTGGGAAACAACGTAAGATTCTTCGGGAACAACCTTTATTACCAGGTTGCGGGTAATGAACATCCAGAATTTATTTTTAAAGGTAAATGCCCTGTGGGTGGAGTAGCGGTGGTACCATATAGTACCGTGGGTACCCATGCAAACCATACCATATACAAAGCCGCATATCAACAGCTTGATACTAAAGAACTTAACAAAGAAAATGATTAAAAATGGTATGAGGCAAAGCACTTCAAACCAACCGAAAAAGCCCAAAAAGTTCTTTCTCGATTTAAAAATGTTCATGCGGCGAAACCACTCCTTTACAAGTTCGCGGTTAGAAGGCTTGATGAGTTCGCCTTTTTCATCCGCCCAGCCATAAGATGGCGGTTCTATAAGAATATCAATAAATGCCATTTAATCGTAAAAAGTAGCCAAAGATAGGCATTTTTAGGTTTAGGAAATTGTAATTTTTATTACATTTGACCGGAAAAGCATAATCATTCAGGCTAAAAGGCAGCAGCTTTCAATTTACATAGCTGATTGAAAGGCAAAATAAGCCCAAATCTTATTTTTTAAGGTGGTGGGTATTGAAAAAGAAAAATTACTATCTTTGCAGCCCATTTTAAAAAACCATGAGTATAATCAAGTCTTACGAGACTGTATTTATTTTAACACCGGTGTTGTCGGAAGACCAGGCAAAAGAAGCTGTTGACAGCTATCGCAAACTGATCAAGGACCACGAAGGCAAGATGACAAACGAGGAACATTGGGGCCTGCGTAAACTCGCATACCCGATACAAAAGAAAAGTACCGGTTTTTACCACGTACTTCAGTTCAATGCGCCTACCTCTATTATAAAGGAACTGGAAATAGCATACCAGCGTGATGAGCGTATCCTGCGTTACCTTACCGTTACCTTAGACAAGCATGCGCTTGCATATTTGGTAAAACGCAAAGAAAGATTTGGAAAGAAAGAACCTAAAAAAGAAACCGCAATATAATTTTACATGGCTGCAGAAACAAACGAAGTACGTTACCTTACTCCTCCTCCTATTGAGGTTAAAAAGAACAAATATTGCCGTTTCCGTAAATACGGCATTAAATATATTGATTACAAGAATCCTGATTTTTTAAAGAATTTTGTGAATGATCAAGGCAAGCTGTTGCCTGTTCGCATTACCGGTACTTCGTCCAAGTACCAACGGAAAGTAGCACAAGCCGTAAAAAGAGCGCGCCATTTGGCGTTATTACCTTTTGTAGGCGATTTATTAAAATAAAATAGTTGTCAGTTGACAGTGGTCAGACGTCAGTAAAAATAGTACGCATTAATTAAATAGCATCATGGAAGTTATTCTGCAAAAAGAGGTTGAAAACCTCGGCAACCAATACGAACTGGTAAAAGTACGTCCCGGATATGCGCGCAATTTTCTAATCCCCCGTGGATTAGCTATTGTTGCTACCGCTTCCAACCGCAAGGTGATGGATGAAATTACAAAGCAAAGGGCGCATAAAGAAGAAAAGTTTAAAAAGGATGCGGAAGCGCTTTCTGTAAAACTGAAAGATGCCGTTCTCAAAATTGCTGCAAAAGCCGGCGAAAATGGTAAGATATTCGGTTCTGTTAATGCTATTCAATTAGCGGAGGCTATTGAAAAACTGGGTTACAAGGTTGACCGCAAAAACATTGACCTGAAAGCAGACACTATTAAATCTACCGGAAAATATACCGCTAACGTTCGTCTTTATAAAGACATTACTACCGAAGTAGCTTTTGAAGTAATAGCGGAATAGTTTAGTAATAGTTAAGATCATAAAAAAGGAGATATTATATCTCCTTTTTTTATTGGCTGTTTTTTTCTCTTTTTAAAATGTAGCGCTCAACCCCACATAAAAATTTGTAGAGGGAGCCGGAATTATGCCCGGGCCGGGGTATTCAATCGCGCGGAAATTAAAATATTTTGCATTCAGAAGATTGCTGATCCCAAAAGTAAATGTAAGATCGTGCTTTTTCATTCTGTAGCTGGATGACCAATCTACCACATGATAAGCCGGTATCACGCCTGTTTCTGCACTTGGGTTTATAGTAGTTGTATTATTGGCATCGGAATAAGATATGCTTGAATAGCTGTATAAAAGGGTAGTTGAAATTTTTTTGTAAGCATAGTTTATACCAATTCGCTCGATATTAGCGGGAGCCATTTCTTCATAGTTTCCCTGGTAAGGACCGGAAACGTAGCGGGAATCATCATAGGCATAGGAGTTGAAAAAGCTAAAATCTCCTATTTTGTTTGCATTGGCATCCGGGAATATTTTAAACACATGCACTTCTACATACGTTTCTATGCCTTTATGTATTGAATTACCTACATTGGTTTCGTAGAGTTGGTTGTTTGGCTGAGTTATATATCCTATTTCATCGTCAAATACCATATAAAAAGCGTCCAGGTCAAAATTGAGATACTTGCCTATTTTACCTCTCCATCCTAAATCGGAATTATAGCCGGATACATCTTGCAAATTCTGATCAACAGTTCCCACAAAACCGACGGGAGCAAGGTTTTCATAGGTGGTTGGTTCGTATGCCTGAACAATGTTGCCATAGAGGGTGGTAAAGTCGCTTGTTTTATATTGTGCAGCAAAACCGGCTAATGGAATGTACCATGTTCTGCTTATCTGCGTAGTATCCTGAATCAAGTTTTCTCCTGAAGTAAATCCGCTTGCGGTAGATTGTATATATTCATAACGGAAGCCGGGTGTAAGAGAAAGCTTGCCAAAATGGAAGGTATTTTCAATAAAGGGCGCCACGTTAGTAGTTGTAAAATATAAAGAATCTTGCCAGGAGCGCGGTACTATGGTAAGGTCATAATTGTTTCCGGTTGTGCCCGCCCCTTCTTGTTCCTGCCACATCTCTCCCTGAAAGTAACGGATACCTGCAGCCAGGGTAGAATTAATAGGGCCAACCTTATAGTTTGTAAGTATTCTAAACTCATTGGTGGTGCTTAAAAAATTTTCTTTATCAACAGAACGGGATGCATACGTGCCGGAAGGGGTGATACTGTCGGCCTGCTGCGGCCCTCCTTCTTCGCCTTTCCATACCAGGTAACGGGCGCTCATATTTCCTGTCGATTTTAAAACAAGTTCTGTTTTATCCGATATTTTATAATCAGCAGTAAGCGTTAGTATATTCCATGGAGTTGATAGCCAGTTGCGGGAGCGGAACGATTGGTCGGGATTTTGGTCAAATTCCGCATCGGTTAATCCGCCCGGCATGTGAATGAGATTTCTCAGAAGGGTGTATTCAAGCCCGATTTTAAATTTGTCCGAAGCATCGTATTCCACTTTTGCAAATGCCGATATTTGATTAATATTTGAATTGGGCCTCCATCCACCTGTATATTTGTAGTCTGCAAAGGAATAGTAATGCCATTTTTTATAAGTACCTCCAATGCTTACAACGGAGTTGTTAAAATCATAACTGCCCCCTGTTTCATCGAGGCATATTTCCAAAGGCTTGTCCAGCGGAGCATCTTTAATTTGATAGTCAATAACACCGCCAAATTGGGGGCCGTATTGAAGGGATGCCTCTCCCCGTATAACCTGAATTTCACTAACCGCAATAAGGGGAGGCAGATAATATGATTCAGGGTATCCATATACATCGGCTGAAATATTGTACCCATTCTGGCGGGTTTGTATTTCCGTAGACTGTGTAGGTATCAACCCCCGGAAAGCTATTCCGTTGGACGGAAAACCACCGCCTTCGGTTTCTGAATAGTTAGAACCGGGCAACCGGCCTAATGTTTCACGGAAGTTATCCTGTGCTTTGTTTGCATTTAAGCTATCGAGCACGAGCACTTCTGTTTTTAAACCTGAATAATCCACGCCCTGGTATGTTTCAGGCATGTGTCCCATTCCCTGCCCACTTACAAAGGGGCGAACGACTTCCACTTTTTTTAGCTCAACAACCGTTTGCAGCAAATTAAAATTAAGTACTGTAGTTTGCTTATCCTTTATTTCTGTTTTTTGCTCAATTGTGTTTGAACCTACTATTTCCACCAAAACAGAATAATTACCCACAGGTATATTTTCGATTTTATAATTTCCTTTGCCGTCTGTTGAAGTAAGAAGTTTAGTGTTTTCTATCTGTACAACTGCAGCTTCAACAGGTGTGCCGGCACTATCCGTTACTTTTCCTTTCAATGTTCCAGTTTGAGCAACAACCGTTCCGCCGAACATAAACAAGAAGATTATTATCAATTGCCTTTTTATCATATAGAACACAAAATTTATAATTCAGTTTAAAAATTATAGTGACTGTAAGAATGCTACAAGGGCTGCCCTGTCAGATGCTGAAAGGGTAAGTACATATGCTTTAGCCCCGGCAGCTTCTCCGCCATGCCAAAGAACAGCCTCCATCAGGTTACGTGCCCTGCCATCATGGAGGTATTGTCCCTGTGGGTCAACAATTGGAACAAGGCCAATACCCCAAAGCGGTGGTGTACGGAACTGGTAGCCATTTGCGGAATAAGTGGGGCGGTTATCTGCAAGGCCTTTCCCCATATTATGCAATAACATATCGGTGTATGGGTGTATAATAGTATTCGTGAGTAAGCTTATTGCATTAGCATTAGCAGGCTGAGGGTCTATATATGTGTAATCTGCCGGGGTAGTATAAGTAGGTGTATGGCAGGAAGCGCATTGGGCTTGGGAGGAATTAAATATTTGTGCTCCGCGTATAACCTGAGGATTGGTACCGTTCCTTTGGGCGGGAACAGCTAATGTTTGCACGTACTCTACATTGGCATATAATTCACTATCGGGTAATTCAGGGCTTGGGTCGCCATTATTAGCACCGGAAGCAAGATATGCCGTATACTGTGCCTGGCCATAACTGCTTTCTTGAGGGAAAACAGAATTAGTAACCCCCATATCCTGATTATAGGCTCCGCATAGTTGCTGTTTTAGTGAGGGCTGTTCGGCTTTCCATCCAAAGCGGCCTAATACCCCTGATTGGTTATTCGTAAAATCATATACGTAATTAGGTTGTCCATTTATTTGATTCGTGTCACCAATAGTGGGATTAGGAATTGGACCCGCCATGCTTTCAATTTGGCTTGCCGGAATAATTTCCAGGAACCCTAAGCCAACTAAGCGTGGTGCTATCCGGGGAGAAATAAGAGAACCGGCAGGCCAGGGGATATAGGTTGAAACTACGGAATAGGTAGGTACCTGCAATTGGTAGGGTGTTCCATCGGAAAATGTGCCATTTATATAAGTGTATGTTATATTCACGGTGCCTTCGGGTTGTATGCCTGCAACGGCATTGTTTTGTAATTGCCCGCCAAAACCGGCAACATCTGTCGGACCTGATGTTATTGAATTGCCCGAACTTATTCTGAATAACATGGAGGTTAACACTGAGCCACCTCCGGGCGGGGGATTTCCTTCGCCCACACCACCGTGGCATGCATTACATGAATTATTATTGTAAATTGGACCTACGCCGGTATAATATGCATTTGCATAGCCCGGAGGAGGGTTAAAAATTTCATTAAAAATTACCTCTCCGAAATCATGCGTATGCTCTAAAATAGGGCTTATTACCGGAAAATCGTCCCCAAAGGCAGAGGCGCTTTCATCGAAAATGGTTTCATTTCCTGCCGATAATTCGGAAACAGATGTCGGGGTTGTTGTAGTTCCTGTAGAACTAGTTTTTTTACACGAACCCATTATAATAATAACAACCAATACTATACCAATAACTGCAAAATATTTTTTCATGGTTAATTAATTAGTGTTTGCATTCATATATAACAGCAAGCTGACTTTTAAGTCATCGTCCAGCGAATCACATGCATTAAGGGCAAGCTGTATATTAGAGCTTTGTGTATAAATAGCTTGTGAAAGAGGAGCAGTAATCAAGCTCACTGTTTTCTGTGCAGTACTTAAATCATTTTTAATCTTTAAATCAAGACTCACATTATTCTGGCTTACAAAAAGAGTTAATCCCACACCTGTGTTACCGCCATATTGGCCATAATAAATATTTTGCACGCCAATAAGGTTATTCTCAATATCGGCGATAGAATTATTGGCAAAGGGCGATTCCTGCAATATGGTAGATTTATTTTCGAAAATCCCACTCAATTTATAAATCCCGTCTGTTTCTGTTATGTTGGCTATTCCCATTACCAGGTCGGAAAAAGCTGCCCGCTGGTCAAGATATATGCTGCTTCCAACTCCGGCACTTACAAACTGGTAAAGGTAAGGGGCGCTCCACTCGCTATCAATTTGCCAGGTCAGTGTTTTTATATTCAGTGCTACTGCAGTTATGTATGAAAGTTGCTGTGGTGTGAATTGGGCGGCTGCCTTATTTCCGGTGATGCTGTATAGTTGAAACTCCATTCCATGAAAACCTGTTAAATACGGTGGCTGGATAGCTATAAGGCTATCGATGGAAGTTTGCGTATAAGAGCCTAATCCATTTATAAGTGAGTTTATACCAAAAGTATCTACAGGATAGGTGTTTATTAAGGATGCGGGGTCGGCACCAATTGATCCGTTCGGGCCAAAAAGAGAGGCGGAGGATTGCTCATAATCGGCAGTGGCATTAAGCCATAGTTGACGGCAATTCACAAGGTTTTGTTGGGTTGGGCTTGATTGAAACGCTATTGCTCCAGTGTATAATAGGGAAGCATCGGTATATAACTTTACATAGGTGGGCACTATAACTAAATTGGCTTCGGAGCTAAGGACGGCACTTGCACTTACAGTAGTTTTTGTTGGCGCAGGGCTTTCATTTTTTTTGCACCCGAAAAGTAAAAATGCCGCAGTGCAAAATGATAATATGATAATTTTTTTATTCACGTTGCTGTGGATTTATAGGCGTTTCATTGTAAAACTCAAAATTAGTAAAAAACAAGTAGGGTAATTGGTTTTTACCCTGAAAATACTGCTAATAAGGTATACAGATACCTTGAAGTCGGTAGTTCCTGCTTTCAGTAATAGTAGGGCAGTATATCCGTATTTTCTCCACCATTATTCCAGCTAATGAAAAACCCATAAGGTATGTTGCCAATGCTAACATGGTTGCCTTGAGTATCTACTCCATATTGAATCGTAATTGGCTGAGAAATGCCTTCAATTACTTTTGTTCCGCTTAAGGGATTATAGGATAATAAATAAATATTAGATATGTTTTGCACAATGGCGGCGGTAGTAGATGAGTAGTAGCTGTTTCCAAAAACATCAGTGCCCCAGCTTCCAATATTTGTATAACCACCAAGAGCCGTATCGCCCCGGGTAGTAGCATACATGGCAGAATTAAATGTAAACGACCTGATTTCATTTATATTTAAAGGGTATAACTGAACTACGGCAGCCTGATCATTAAAAGTAAAAGAGACATTAGTAGTTCTTATATGTATTACTAATGAATCGGAGGAAGAGGTAACGTTTTGTAATAATCCACCATAAACATTGGTAATTGTCAGGCTTCCCGAAAGTGTAAGGGTTGCGGTGTCTATAATTGTTGATGGTGTTGCTTCATAGGAATATAGTGATGCATATGATACTTCGTACGCCGGAACGTTTACAATTTTGAATGAAAGGGTAGCTGTTGCACCAATCGTATTCCAGGATGCTGTATTTAAGTGAATTGAATCGGTGCCTGAGCGTGCTTTCACTCCATCGGGTTCTTTTCCATAATAGTTTATTTCCAATACAGAAGGATTAATGGAATCAACAGTAGTGCTTTCTATAGATGCATTGTGGTTGCTGAGAACTGTTATTGCATCATCTACAAACTGGTCCAATTCAGAATTCACTATTACCTCGTCCGAAGCAATGGCGCTTTGACTTGTAGTATTTGGTACAGTATAGGTTTTTGTAGTTTCTACTTTTTTACAACCAGCCAAAACAACGATGAGCGATAAACTATAAACGATGAATGATTTATAGCGAGTTGAGAATGAAATTGTTTTTAATGGATAGTTCATAGCTGATAATATGGCTACTTTATAACAAACTTACCATTTCCCAGTAAATTGCCGTCATCGGAAATAATACGATAGAAATAAATTCCGCCCGGTTGCCCTGTTAAGTTAATGGTATTATCTGCCTGAGAGGATTGAAGGGGCCGGGTTAATACTTTTTCTCCAAGCATATTATAAACCGCTAGTAATGACTCACCATTGACGACGGATGATTGAATAGTAAATACACCATTATTAGGGTTGGGATAAATGGTAAATGCGTTGTCCGGATTTATTTTATTAATTCCTAAATCAGGAACGGTATCACCGCAAGATTTAATGAAAACCGTAAATTGCATACTGTCATTCAAAGCTCCATTGTCGTTTGCTTTAACGGTTATTACATGTGTTCCCGTATCGTGTAAATGGGCTATAAGTTGAGTGGTGATGCTGTAAATGGAGTTAGCGCTGGAAGTATTGGTCGTTAGCCCGGATAAACCGGGTGAATAGGCCGAAACCATAGTTGTTTGCCCTAATTGAGGGCATAGAAATGAGAGTGTAAATCTAGTGGTATCGGTAGCGCATAAAGTAACCGTATCACACAAACCGGAGTTTATAATAACCGGAGGTATATTGTTTCCGCTTACACACGTATTAAAAATAAATGACTTGCCTTCTATCCAGGCAAGCTGGCTATTGGTATCAAAAGGCCCGTAATAAGTGTGTCCGGGAAAATCAAAGGCACCAAACTGAGCATAATGAACATGATCGCCTTTATTTACTCCCACGATGGATGGTGTACCGTTAAATCCTGCGTTATCGGAATCTCCTGCGGCCCATCCCATTACCTCATAACAATAAGAAACATTATTGCCCGCAGGTAAAATAGGATCGCTTCCGTTTGTAATTGTGATTTGGAAATTATTAAACACATCATCATCGGGCGTATTATACCCAACATTTGCCCATTGTACAATCAGGTGAGTGGCTGTCATGCTATAGGTAATAATT